>Ga0315291_10001690_pt1 | contig 29381 bp, 26 predicted proteins | sample YL17G12_20_MG_FD_203070 | JGI IMG/M metagenome (GOLD analysis project Ga0315291, IMG submission 203070) | Sediment microbial communities from Yellowstone Lake, YNP, Wyoming, USA - YL17G12_20 | ecosystem: Environmental > Aquatic > Freshwater > Lake > Sediment | place: USA: Wyoming | collected...
GCCCATCATGTCCTATCGAACGAACGGCACAGTCTAATAGGCGGGCAATCAGTTATGGACATTACGTTTCGTGAGATCAGGGAATATGGCGAAGCGCTTGTTTTTCTCGACCAAGCTCCAAGTCTCATCTCGTTGTCTGCTCTAGGAAACACCTATTGCACTATCTGCCTCAATCTCAAACATCAGAAAGATGTCAACGCCATGGCGCAATGCATGCTTCTCGACGGCGCTGAACGCGACATCTTAGGCAGTCTAGAGGTGGGCGAGGCAGTGGTGAAACTGCAAGGAAGGTCGCCTCGACCGTTCATGATTAGGATTCCTGAGTTTGAGATAAGGAAAGGTGTTGTCAGCGACGAGATGGTTAGCGAGAGGATGCCACAGGTCATTGACGAGGAGACGTTCTTGATCGCGGACGCCGACGAGACGCGCGAGCCCGAGCAGGGTTACAGAATCCAACAGCGAGCGGACGAGCCATCTCTCGGCCCTACATCTATGGCATTCCTTGCCGACGTGCGCGACTATCCCGAGAGTGGTGTCGCTGCCCGCTACAGGAGATTAGGATTGAGCGTTCGCCAGGGGCAGAAGCTCAAGGATAAGCTGGTACAACAGGGGCTCATTCAAGAGCATGATGAACACACTCCAACGGGCAGGATCAAAGTTGTCCGACTGACCGAAAAAGGAGAGCTCGCTATGTCGGAGCACGACAAGGACGAATGAGTTATCTACGATTCGCCTCACCGAAAAACGAGGTTCATCCCTCCGCAGACTACAAAAACCGCCGGAATAAGCTGCAAACGGTCAGATTTTCGTCACCTCGAGTTTATCGTTAACTGCCCCACAATCGAGCACCAGCGAGCCGGAAATCGCGAAATCAGCCTGTTTTATTTGAAACTTGCACCGACAACAGCGATGTATCTCGCTATTCGTCATTGTTTCCTTGCATTCTCGCTTGACCCGGGCTAAGATCATCTTGGAGTAGATAACGAACATGAACGACCAACAAACGCTGGATAACAAGAGCTAATATAGATGTTCAGCATGCCATGATCCCCAGAACTGCTTCTGATTCTATTGATCGTGGTCCTTATCTTCGGCGTTGGAAAACTCCCCGGGCACAAGGGTTTCTGGCCCGCCGAGCTCGTCCAACACGCGCAAAAAACCGGCGGATATAGCGACTCTTCATTCTCCTTGTGCTATTCAAGGTCGCGCGAACCGTTATCGCCATCTTGATCGAAGGGGCCATAGCCATCCTTTATGTGCAGAGCAACGCGATTCCCGCTCCTCTGACTGATACCGCCTGTCAACACAGTGATCCTGGGGACTCCTTTACTGACAGACCCAGTTGACAAACGCGGATGTCAAGATTAGCATCGTTGGCAAGAGCAATCATTCGGTTCTTCATAGGATCTGAAATGGATGTCCCAGAATCAACAGTTGGAGAAGAAGATAAGCGCGCTCTTGGACTCATCAGGTGTTCAGTTCTTTCGTGCGCTACCAGTAGAAGAGATGGCTGGGTTCCGTGAACGGGCGATGGAACGGGCACGGGCTCTTGGGAAGGACAGAGAGCTTTGCGCGTTGGTCGAACAGATCTCAAACCCGCGATCGGTTTATCCGTGGGTGCGCACGGTACTTCTGTTCGGCTGCAACATGAACGATGAGTTGAGCCAGCCGGATCGGGCGCCGACAGAGCCGTACGGGCGGGTTGGTCGCTGGCTTATCTATCTTCCGCGGTACTCAGCCGTTGCGCGCGAAGTGGCGAATCTTCTCGAAGCTGGGGGATTCCGCGCATTGTGGGAGACTGATCATTACTATCCATTGCGACCTGCTGCGGTCAGGGCGGGTCTCGCGCGCTTCAGACGGAACAATTTCGTCTATCATGAACAGTTCGGCTCGTGGGTCGGCTGGTGGCAGGTGCTCACCGACGCCGAATTTGATCACGAAACGCTTGTTGATGACATATGGGACACCGATATATGCGAGGACTGTCCCGGGTATTGTATTGACGCGTGTCCGACCAAAGCTCTCTCCGCACCGTACACCTTTGACGCCGACCGGTGTGTCAGACGGAGGAACCTTGCTCCCGACGAGGTCGTTCCTGTTGATCTCCGCGATGGTTTCCGGAACTGGCTCATCGGATGTGACGCATGTCAGGAAGCCTGTCCATTGAACCAAAACGTTCCCGTACTGCGTCGTCCGCAGTTCGCCCGCGCTTCATTGCCACCCGACAGCATCTTCTCTCTCACGGGTCAGAACAACTTCGTGGAAATAGTCCCGATTCTCGAGCAGCAACTGCGGCCAAGCCAGAACATCGCAACGGTCAACATGCTCAAACGCAACGCCGCAATCATCCTCGGGTCAACCCGTGATAAACGCGGCATTCCTGCCCTCATAAAAGCGTTACATGATGACAGTGTGACGGTGCGAGCGCATGCGGCGTGGGCGCTCGGACGGTTGGACGAAATCAACCCTCTTAAGAAAGCACTCCGATTGGAACAGGATGCCATTGTTCAGCGCGAGATAGAATCAGCGCTTAAGGCGCCGATGAGTCGTTGATGATCGTGCCGTGAGGGTGCTCCTACGTTCCTAACGAGAATTGAAAACCCTGCAATAGTGCAGCGGAACTGAAACGTCCGGCCTTTTTGCCGTTGATGATCACGTCATAATCGCCGTCCGGCACATTGCGGAACACGATACGTGCAGGTTCACCCCACTTCAGATCGGTCTTGATCTGTAGTGCGACCTTCTTTTCGTCAACGATGAGTTCCCCAACCGTGCATCCATTAATCCCATATGCCCACTTACCAACAAGATCCACCAGAACGTCGCCATACTTGTCCCAAACCATCTCGACTGACGCCATGGCCGAGCCTTGTCCCCAGTGAAACCCCGACAGAACTCCTGGCGCGTCAATGAACCCCATGTGGGCCCAGTTCTCGTACGGTGCCACTGCGAAACTTGCACGCAGCGCGGCTATGCCGCGCTCGAGATACTCGACCTTACCACACCGGTCGAAATAGTCCAGGTACACTATCGCGCAGTATGCTTGACGCGCGTCGCTCCAGTCCGCATCAGAATTCTGGGAATTGAACCCGCCGATCAAGTTCGGTGTCATCGCGGGATGCGACCAAACTTGCTGCGAGAGCGAGAGATAATCCAGCACGTTCATGCCCCGCTCCAGAAACCGTTGCTCACGTGTTACATCGTGTAGCGCAAGGAACGCCTGTGCTGCCACGATCATACCCATCGTGCATCGAGGATGTTGAGCAGTTATCGAATCGTAGTAGTCATACGGTTTGGGAGAGCATGACAGGAACGTCTCGTAATCGAACCATTTGTGCTCCGGAACGATCTCGCGCTGCACATAGTCCATCGCTTTCATGGCAGCACCGAGGTATTTCAGTTCGCCAACGGTCATGTACAGTTCGACCAAGAACACGGCGCACGCAGCCGGTTCGGCACTCTCCACGTTCAGACGCGTTCCTTCACGTACCGTGAAGTCTTCGTTGAAGTACGTGGGTATGAAACCAGAGAGCTGCTGGTGTTTGAGCACGAAGTCACCATATGCCACGCAGTAAGGCAGAATCCGATCGTCGTTCGCCTTTAAGTCGTTGTGCCACTTCAGCAGCCAGTAACTTGTCCACGCCATGTCAAAGTTGTGGTAGCACTCGACATAACCACCTGCTTTGTGATCGCGGTCCCAGTGCGGTCCATCGTCTTCGATATGGAACACAATGGGAAAAGCGCCATCCTTGCGGGGCGCATCGAGCGCGAGGTTGAGTATCTTTCTGGCGCGTTCGTGAGCAACCTTGTCTCCGGAGCGCCGACTGTACAGTTCCAGACCGTACGCCGTCCTCAAATTGTTCCACCACGCGCAGAACCATCCGTCGTTCTTGACCTGCAGGACCGGGCAGTCACATTGGAGACTTCCGCACGGTATGCCATCGCGTTCAACATCCATCCAGACTTTGTCAGCAAACTCGTGCCACGTCTTCTCCCCCCACTGCTTGAACGTGAACTGCTGCGCTGCATGACCTTCGAGCAACCCCTTGTGACCAAACCGTTCCCAGAGAAAACCTGCAACGTCCCGATGCGCCTCTCGGTCTGGAACTTGCGCTTTTAGGAGAATATAGTAGGAATACCGGATCGCGCCCGGCTCCACAATGCACCGCTGTCCCGGAACGTGCCTGAACAAACAGTGGTGGTGGTGAACAGTCGGAACAAGCCCATATGTGACCGCCGGACCGGGGCTGGTTCTGACGTCCATATCAAGAGCAACATTGCACCTTTTCAATGTATCGCTCGATTTCAGGTCGTTGAGGTCCGGCACGAGCGCGAACACCAGATCCTTTTTCTGCACAATCGCCGCTGGCGACTTGAAGGTCCAGTCCGGACACAGGTTCTCCTCGATCATCTTGAGTTGAGGCATCCATGTGAAATCAGGAGCGCCTTTTGGAGAGAAATTGTATCCATCGTCGAGGTATTCTAGAGAAAGCCGTCTATGAGAAACCATTGTCACCCTAACGTGTAGGAAATCGTCAGCAGGACCGAGCGATATCGTTCGTTCGATCTTGTCTCCAGCCTCAGTTTCTCCAGCAATCGTCAGCGTTTGTGGGGCTCCTGCTCTGCCCCTGAAAGAGTGGCTCTTGTACCGGATCGGGCATACAGGAGCCAGAGGACCGGGTTCAGGAAACGGCGCAATATCCGCGATCTTCATTTTCCCTTCGACAACCTGTTTCCCAACAGCACTGTAATCCGCGGCAACATGCGATCTGTCTCCATTGTCCGTGTCAGCCGCCAAAAACGTTGCACCAAGACCTCCGAGCGAGACGTTTCTCGCCATGAGCCTCGGCTTACCTCGATTCACCACATAGTAAGACTCAGAAACGGCTTTCGGACCGATCTCGAATGTAGCGCGTACACGTCCGTTATCCAGCACAACCGTTTCGCGGCATTCCTCGGATGCAGATTTACCCATTAACTTTTTCTCCTGCGCTCTGCCAACGATGGCGCCTTCAGCGACATATCCAGCGTTACCTTCTTGCAACCCCGACTCGATACGCGGCTCACAAGCAAATGCAGCGCCTACACCGAAACTGGGATGAGTTGCCAGAACGAGGAACGCACCAAGCAGCGTCTCTACCGGCAAACGCCAACTCTCTTTTACCATTTAAGACCCGATAATCACAGCAGGGCTTCCGCGCTATGGGCGTGAAAACCCATCCGACCTGATGTCCAATGTAACCGCTGGACAATTCCATGCGGAAATCAGAATGTTTAGAGGCTCATCCACGCCCCTGCTGGCTTCGCTCCGTCCGGGATTCAGATCGCTAGTATCGAGAAGCACAGTAACGCCAACCTCTCTTCTTTCCCCCGGCGCGAGCCAAAAATAGTTATAGCTGGCACAAGCCTCAACTCCCTTGCCAAGCACCTCGATCTTGACCGGGAAAGCAGGCATCGCGCCGTCATTCGTTGCAGCGATTCGGAGCGTGGCGGTTCTTTCGCGCGCGTCGAGCACAGGGGCTTGAGTCATTTCCGCACGCAACCGCGTTTTGGTGGCACCAACCGTTTCGTATAACCAGGGACCTGATGGACAATCCGGCGGAGGATTTGGCACACTCCGATATTTGTCCCTGAAACTGTCGTCTGCAAGCAACCGCAAGCATTTTGGAAAATATACCGACCGCGATGCAACAGTGCCGTCGCTGTCCCGCAACGTCACTGCAAGGAAAAATACGGTATCAGCCATATCCGGCGCGATTCTCCAATTGAGCCTTAGCGCAGACACTGCTGTTACTCCTGCTGGCACATTGATTGATTTTGTCCTCTCGCAACGCACCTCAAACTTGCTGTCGAGGATCTGGACTTCCAACTCGTAATCCTTTAACCTTGTTGGCAGATCGTTTATTATCCTAACTTCGGCAACGAACTTCTCTTTCGGTGGCCAGAGCTTATACGGGAATACCGCATGAACGTGGACCGGCTCGTAAGCTTGCTGCAAGAAATAGTAACTGGCATTCGGCGTGCCATACCAGTCCACTATCTCCCATGACATCGTTGGCCATGGATCGTTGTATACCCAGGGAAATGCGCCGCAGGTAGTCGGGTAGTTCGATCTCCAGCTTTCTGTGGCATACTTGTATATCGTTGCCTGAGCTATCTGAGAAACATCTACGAGTTCCGGCAAACTGAGCTTTGAGACTGAGCAGTATTCAGACGCCTTCTTGAGAAGCACCTCGATAAACTCCGGTTGACACCAGTGGTGGACGAGCGCTTTTGCGTCGCGCAATGAAGTCGGAGACTTGTCCAAAAGCTCCATCTCGTCTGGCGGCAGAAACTTCTCGAGACTCTTCCGGCTAATGAGTGTTGGGAACGAATATTCGGTCACGTACGGTGTCTTGTTGTACACCTGTGGATACCATGTCTCATCTTCGCTGTAAACGGTATAGGCGTGTTCAGAACCGCCGTCTGGGTCTCCGCGATAGAACGGTCGGGTACCATCGAGGTTCTTCAGAAGAGATTCGAGAATACTCACGATCGCAAGATTCTGAGGCAAATACGGATGAAACTCGTTTCCGCCTGCCCACGCAACGAGAGAAGGATGGTTGCGCAATCGCTTGATGTTCTTCGCCACTTGCGACGCCCAAACGTCCTGAGACATCTGGCTGAGGTCATAGGCACAGTTCAGTGGAAAATCCTGCTGGATCATAATCCCGAGCTCGTCTGCAACGCGATAGAACTCGTCGGTCTCCAACAAACCGCCACCCCATATTCTGATTATGTTCACGTGTGCGTTACGCGCAAGCTCCAGAAACCACCGATACTTCCTTTCGGGGAGACGCAAGAGCAAGTCCATAGGCACCCAATTGACACCCTTGCAGAAAATCGGCACGCCGTTGATCACGTAGTTCCAGTCATACCACGAATCGCTCGATTCGCCCGGACACAGTCCCTTGTACTCGCCGATATCGTCATAGTTAGCACGTGTCTCAATTGTCCTAATTGCGAACGTCGTGCTCAGTTCATCCGCAACCCGGTCACCGACTTTCAGTGCCAAGTTCAGCCGGTACAGGTTTTGATCACCCATCCCGTTCGGCCACCATAGCGCAGGGTCTCGGACATCAACCCGCATGTTTATATGGTTTCGACCCGATTGTAATTCGAACTTCTTTGCCGCAGTCAACGGTGCACAAGTGAAGTTCTCACCTTGCACATGAGCATGAAGAACAAAAGCACCTTCACCGCCATAGTTGTACACATCAACCCCGACGTTCAGCCTTGCACCCTTCTTTCCCAGGCCCACCGTCTTAACGAACGGATTAGCCAGCCGCCCACCGTCCGTTGACACCAGACGAACGGCGCGCCAGATACCGACGCTCATGATGCTGTCCAGAGCGTACAGCCACCGTGCAAGTATCTGCGCTTTGACGACCGTGGCGGGAAAGAAATCAGATTTCTGTGTCGGCACCACTTTGACTATCAACTGGTTTGGTTTTCCGAACTCGAGGTCGTCCGTTACATCGAATGTCGGACCGCCGAACATCCCTTCATGATGTCCGAGATAGATGCCGTTCAACCACACATACGCATAATAGTCTATGCCGTCGAAAGCAAGATGAACAGTTCTGCTTCTCCATTCTGCCGGGACAGTGAACTCTCGCCGGAACCACCAGTCCTTCTGCTCGATCCAGCCGATCTCTTTCGAGTTTGTTCCAGAATACGGGTCAGGAAGAGCCGCTGTCTCGAACAGGGCAGTCTGAACTGTCGAGGGGACACGCGCGTCTGTCCAGCTCCACTGCTTCCAGCCGTCAGGTATCGTGTTGCTCGCTTTAGCGCTGTCCGCGCATGCCATTTGCCATTTCCCATCGAGGGAAAGCTCCTGCGACTCACCTCTGTGCCAAAGCCACTCGCTGGTGAGGACCTTAGTCTCGACCGGCAACTGGAACCGCGCCGGATGCAGATCAGTTCTGATAATCGTTGCGTACGCATTGAGCAACCAATCTCTGCCTTGTTCTCCGACGCGCAGCCCGCCTGCCCAATGAATCACGTAACCACGACCGATGCGGAACGCACAAAGGATCGGCTTCCCGTCAGCTTCGAGGAAGCTGATTGTCGGGTTCGCAATAGCATTGGCATAGGTTACCGTTGCTTCCCGCAACAGGTCAACGTCAGGCAGGCGAATCGCAACACCAGCCTCCGTGAGGGCAAATTGTTTAACCGCGTGTCCGCCTCCGAGCACTTGTGTCAGCCCAAAGAAATCTGTCCCCATGTGGAACTCGCTCAGTTTGCCGTAATCGTGGAGGTACGCGCAGACATGAAGAAAACCGGTGGGAGCTATGTATATTCCGCCTCTTCTAACGAAGTCACGGATGTTCTGTGCTACCGGTCCGCCGTAACAGCATGTATCGGGGTACTGATGCTCGGTTGCTAGTATCAGTGCTCGATAGGATGCAAGTGTGTCAGAACCGCGAAGTGTGTCGAGCCCGACGACCTCCGCATCGAGCCCTGCAAGAGCACAAAAGGGGACGACCTCTGAGCTTCTCCAGTACTCAGGAAGAGGACCCGCGAAAGGACCAGTATACAGGAGCTTCGAATCAACCACAGCAACTTTAGCTGCGGGCGCTGGTGTCATCAGACTTTTTTCTCCATTGCTCGTTCACCGCAAGCTGGGGCACCAGGAGGCCCCCCACTTCTGGCATCAGGCAGCATTCAGTAGGGCCAGAACGCTTCCCAAAGGTCGGCTGCTGGTTCTCCATAACCGATCACGAAAGATGCTCCCCACGTCGCAGGATACTTGGTCTCGTACCTGAGAAACTCGACGTGTCCATCCATATACAAGCAATTCATGCCGCCCGGCACGTGGTTGTACTTTGCCACACTGTACATAGGCGGCTCCTGTTGTCCCGGCGAAAGACCCGGCGCGCTCGCGTTGTCGAACATCACCGGTATCTCGCTCTGTGCGACCGCGCTTCCTGCCGGGTTGTTGATGTCTGTGATGAAGAACCGCTCGATACCCTCTCGGAGCCGATACATGGTGGTCGAACTGCCGGAACCCCAACACATCGCGTTTGCACCGTACGCGGCGAAGCTGACATCGGAATCAATGTTGCTGGTCCCTTGGTAATGGTAGAGTATGAACAGCCCCGCCTGCCGACATATATGAAGTTCGGTGTCCTTGAATGTGAAACAGTGCGCCGGATCAAGGGGACAGCAGTTAGCCTCATCCTGAAGCGTCACGAAACCGGTGTATGAATAGGAAATCGGACCCAAGATGCACACTAACCCCTCGTAAATGCCTCGTCTTGTGATGCCCGTGGTATTGTACACCTGCCTGATTCTGTCGCGCGCGACGCTCGGCGACGGCGCGCTCGGGTCTGACGGACAGTAATACACGCCGGCATCTGTCATGTACTCGGGATACAACGATGTCGGCGAAATTGCCAACATATCTGCCACCATGTCCTGGCTAAGAAAAGCGCCGGGCTCGCCAACCATTGGGAACGCGCGCGGCGGGAATTTGCCGTTCCACTCGTTCGCGTACATCTTAAACGCAAGCCCGAACTGTTTCAGGTTGTTAGCGCAGGATGCCCGTCGTGCGGCTTCCCTTGCTCGCGCCAATGCCGGCAACAAGATCGCTGCCAATATGCCTATGATCGCTATGACCACAAGCAGTTCGATCAACGTGAACCCTTTCTTGCTATGCATGTTGACCCGCTCCATCTAAAACATACCCATTCTCACCTAAACCGACCTCATCCGACCAATCGAACTCAAATCTCTGGCACTGTTTCTGATGTCTGGCGATCTTTCCTTTCCGCCCCGGCAATTTGGGTCAGTTGCGCGCGGCGGCGGCAGGGCGAAGTTCCCTGGCGCCCCACGTAAATACGTCGCATCCTAGAGCCGTGTTGGTCAGTCTAATACCGCCAATAGCTCTGCCAGAGGTCCTCCGGTTCTCCGGAGGTAGCTCCGATCTGGAACGCGGCACCTCGTGTTGCCGGGAACTTCGAGGGGTACTTGAGAAACTCAACGTGCCCATCCATATACAGACAGTTCATCCCACCGGGAGCATGGTTGAATCGCGCTGTATAAGCCGGATCCCACTGTCCCGGCGCCATCCCGGCGGAGCTTATGTTGTCGAACATGACCGGTATCTCGCTCTGCGCCATCGCGCTGCCGGCAGCATTGTTAATGTCGGTGATCATGAATCGCTCGATACCTTCTCTCAACCGGTATGAGGTCGTTGATCCGCCGGAACCCCAGCAGGACGCTATTGCTGCGCCAAACCCTGACCAATTGAGGTCGCCATCAGAATTGGTAGCACCCGGCACACTGCCCACAGGGTGAAGTATCCAGTATACGCCTTGCTTGACCACTGCCATCTCGGTGTCACGCGCGGCTTCGCATGGAACGCTCGGAGCCGCGGGACAGCAGTTGGTCGCGTCTTCTACCGCTACCCAGCCCGTGTACGAATAGGAGGTCGAACCCAAAACGCAGAGCAATCCGTCATAGATGCCAGCTGGTGAGATGCCAGATACTTGATAGATTTGCCTAATCCTATCCCGCGCAACGCTCGGCGAAGGCGCGGTCGGATCCGATGGACACAGATAGACGCCAACGTCCGTCATATATTCCGGGTAAAGGGACGTCGGCGAGATCGCCATCATGAGCGCAACGAGGTCGGCGTTCAGGAACCCTCCTGCCTGTGGGAACGCGCGCGGCGGGAATTTGCCGTTCCACTCGTTCGCGTACATCTTGAAAGCGAGACCAAACTGCTTGAGGTTGTTTGCGCACGAAGCACGTCGAGCCGCTTCTCTCGCTCGCGCTAACGCTGGCAACAAGATTGCTGCCAGAATGCCAATGATCGCGATGACCACTAACAGCTCGATGAGTGTAAACCCAGTACGTTTTGACTTAGCCTTCATTTCTTAACATCCTTTCTTCAAGCACACAACGTTCCCCTTTTCATCCCAGAACCATGCTCCAGTCTCGGTATCACCATCACTCCTTTCCCTAATGATCTGCGCATCAAGCGCTGCATGCGCAGTCGAAACGACCGTCAGTCAGCCCGAATTGCGCCCCATATCATCTCCGCAGCTTCAGGCGCGACAAGGTCAAGATCCTTTCCCTCGATCCAGCCAGCCGCGTAGAATCGGGCAATCTCGACCGCTATGAAAAAAGCCCAAATAAGCATTGGCGGTGATATGTTCTTGATCTTGCCCGCAGCTTGACCTTCGATGATTAATCGTTCTATGAGGATTCCCGGGCTGACGGCGACCGGCGGCTGCTTGCCGTCCTCCGTCACCTTCGCGATCTCAAAACCGAACAGGTACAGAAACGCGTGCGGAGATCTCTTCACCCACTGGAAGAATTGCTCCACCAGCCGGTAAACCCGGGATTGCATGTCTCCTTCCGTACGCACAGCTTCCCACTCCTGTTCTGTCAACTCCTCGTATAGCGAGTTGTACAGATCGAGTGCGAGCTCCCGTTTCGTTTTGAAGTAGTTATAGACATTGCCTGCGGATAGTCCGGCACGAGATGCGATATCGCGCAGTGTCGTGGCATGATAACCCTTCGTGACGAACAACTCTAAGGCTGCTTGTTTAATCTGCTGCAACGATCTCGTGCGATGCTCGATTCGAGTTGCCATGGTCTCCTCTCACCAAAGGCACAGCAAGAAGGGCGTACCAAGACCTCATTGTGCTACCATCAGGTTGTCCACCGACAAAGACTAAACGGTCAACCGTTTAGTCTAGTGTAGCACTAACCGCCTTTACCGTCAATACCTTTATTGCCCGGTACCCCGACCAGCTTGCCATCGTCACGACTGACGGCATTCAGCCGGAGACGATTGTCCTCCAATCTGTGAACATTGAATCGCCGGTTCTCTCGCCCAGACGCCAAGCCAGCTCTCGGTCCGACATCCATGGCATTCCTGACCGACGTGCGTGACCATCCTGACAGCGGTGTAGCTGCACGGTACAAAAACTGGGATTAAGTGTTCGACAAGGGCAGAAACTCAAAGACAAGCTGATAGAGCGGGGGCTCATCCAGGATCACGAGGAACACACTCAAACCGGTAGGATCAAACATATCCGCCTGACCGAACAAGGATGCCAGGCATTGTCAGAACACGAAAGTCCTTGACGGCAGAGTCAGTTACGGAAAGTCATAGCATGAATAATGGGGTCCCCGCCTTCGTCATGTTTCTACTGCGACACTCCGGCTTTCAGTCGCGATGTGCTCTGTGTTCTTGCCTGTCGCTTGCGCGAGGTGTATAGTTGAACAGCGGAAGAGTGGTGCTCGATTACTATTAGGAGCAGCTAATATGAACACGAAACTTCTCACAAGGTTGTTAGCGATCCCCTTATCTGTCCTACTCCTTGGCGCTTCGCCACAGTTGGACTTCTCAGGGCAGTGCGTCGGGATTTCAGACGGTGACACTGAGCGAGGCACTCCAACGGGGATATACGGCGTGTTCTGTTTGCGTCACTGGCACTTCCAGACAAGTCGCACCTATGCCGAATCGACGGATTATTCCTCCCGCGACCAAGGATATGCGAAGGAATACTGCACCTCCTGCTCGCCCGCAATAGCGCCACGCCGTGCCTTGCCAATCTAGGGTTATGAAAGTTCGCCTCACCGAAAAAGCAGGTTCATCCCTCCGCAGAACGTAAAAACCGCCGGAATAAGCTGCAAACGGTCAGATTTTCGTCACCTTGAGTTTATCTTCACCCGCGCCACAATCAAACGCCGGCGAGCCGGAAACCGCGAAATCCACCCATTCCGTATAAGGGATCTGCACTGACATGCCAACCTACGCGACAAAGAGTAGAGACCTGAGTTTACGCGTCAGCAACAGCCAGAGCCACTATTGTTCGCATGAAAGAGCGCAACTCAGAAACCACTTATTTCATCATGCACTCGCACTCCAGAGTAAGACAATCCTTCACTGGAGTTTCATATCATTTCTCAGGAGCAGCCCGTTTATATAGTTATCGCACTACTTCCCAGTGTCCCGTCCCATAAATAGCTTGAATAAATATCTCGTCTATGGTATCCTTCTGAAAAACGAAGGAGGAGGATACCCATGGCGAGAGGAAGACCGAAAGCCGTCCTTGTGTTAACGTCACAAGAAGATCACCAGATCCGCGCATTGGCGAACTCCCGCTCAATGCCTCACGCCTTGGTGAGGCGTGCTCAAATTGTGCTTTTGTCCGCGGAGGGTCAGAGCAACTCGGCGATTGCAAGAAAGCTCGGGCTCTGTGCGGCCTCGGTAGGCAAATGGCGAAGACGATTCTTGGAGCAGGGGATTCAGGGACTCCATGATGAGCTTCGCCCCGGTCGCCCGCGCTCGATCTCGGACGAGGAAGTGGCATCTCTGCTCACCACGACCATACACTCCAAACCCCGCCACCGTACTCACTGGAGCTGTCGCTCCATCGCCCACGAGACCGGAATCTCCAAGTCCACCGTGAGCCGCATCTGGCGCGCCTTCGCCCTTGCGCCCCACCGCCAGCGTCATTTCAACCTCTCCACCGATCCGTTCTTCGTCGAGAAGGTTCGAGATATTGTGGGACTCTATCTCAATCCCCCTGACAAGGCGATGGTCCTGTGCGTGGACGAGAAGACCCACATCCAGGCTCTTGACCGCACGCAACCGCTCTTGCCCATGGGCTTGGGCTATGTTGAGGGTGTAACGCATGATTATGTCCGCCACGGCACCACGACCCTCTTCGCTGCACTTGAAGTCGCTACCGGTCAGGTTATCACTCAGTGCAAGCCCCGTCACCGCCACCAGGAATTCCTCCGGTTTCTGCGCCACCTCGATGCAACTGTGCCACCCGACATCGACCTCCATCTCATCGTTGACAACTACGGCACCCACAAGCATCCGAACGTCAAACTCTGGCTAGCCAAACGCTCGCGCTACCATATGCACTATACGCCAACCTACTCCTCATGGCTCAATCAAGTCGAGCTGTGGTTCAGCATTATTTCTCAGCAGGCTATCCGCCGCGGAACTTTCCGCAGCGTTCGGGACCTTGTGCACGCCATTGACCGCTTCGTCGAAACCTATAACTCCCACACCAGACCCTTTGTCTGGACAGCCACTGCAGAATCGATACTCGACAAAGTCAAAAGATTATGTAAATATATTTCTGGGACGCGGCACCAGTAGTCTGCCACATAACGCATATCAGACGTCAGAATCCAGCCCACGCATAAACCGCACTCTCTCTAGTCTCTGTGGGAGACTGTAAATTCCAACCTCCTCAACCGCCGGCATCCCGTCCGGGATCATCGGGAGGTGTTTCGGCAAAGCACGTCAACGGGGAATTTCAGATTTCTTGAGGGAAAAGGGGGTTGGGATGAAGAAGGTCGAGTGCTCAAACATGCCAAACCTTCGGATGTTACGCGAGGGAGAGAACGGGTAAGATAGAAGTGGAGAGTTGTGCCAATTTGGCGGCATCTCCGCGCAATCACGCCAGCAGATCGACGCTTGAGTGTCTGCGCCGTCCGCTGTCATGTATGTGCCAGCTTCGCTACGTTTCGCTTGTGATACCATTTCACCCGTGCTCCGCCGCCCTCCATATCTCCGTGTTTCAGACTGTTCGGACTACTCCCCTCCAACTAGCACATGCACCGTGCTACCGTCTCGTACGACCGCTCAAAACTGTACGGGATGGCCGCCCCAGTGACCACAACTCGCTTGCTCCTTGCGGACCTCCTTCTCATCAGGCACCGCACAAAACAGACTCGTCTTGTGAATCCCCCAACCTTCATATCCGCGACACAGGCAACTTCACGAGTGCCGATTCGAACCGCGTTTCACCGCACGGCTCCCATCAAGTCGCTGCTCAGTACCGTTGGGCACCAGTATTTCTCAATATGTTCGACAACGAGTTCGGTTCCCTTGTCGTGGCTGACAAACGGCGGTTTCCTCGGATTGTACAAACTGTCAGTCAGGTCGCGGACGAGAACGCAGTGTATTCCCCACCGGGTCATCTGTCGGATACCAAACGATCTGCCGAGCACACACTTGTTAGCGTAAACGCCCATCATAATCATGGTCTTGACGTTAAGCTGCTGAAACAGGTTGTACACTTCTCTGCCGTTCTCAGTGATACCATCGTACTCACCAATTTCTATTGCAGGATGTTGCCTCGTGCGCGCTTCGTACGATCTCTCGCCGGTCGGGCATCCTTCGTCTGAATCGTCAATCGGCAGAGCCGGTTCCGGCGGCATCTCAAGCGGGTCCGGCAATGGTGCCGAGGGAGCAACCATCATGCGTATGCGCTGAGGCGAGTCGGCGTAGAATGCCATCGTCTCGGATGGTGCATGGACGATCTGGACTCCCTTGGCTCGCGCCTGTTTGATAACTTCGTTCATCCGCACCGCCATAGCTGCAAGCCGTTCCGTTGCATGGGGACACCGATGTTCATCCCACATATCGCAGATCAAAATTGCGGTCTCCGCAATAGGAACTTCCTTCTGCACAATGCGTTCGTGCCAGATGCCACTTCCTTTCTCCGTCTCGGCACGCGTTCGCAGCTTCAAATGCATCGTCCTTTCCGGTTTTGGTCGTAACGATGGCTGACACAGAATCTCTTTTCGTTCGAGCTCCCGTCGTGCAGTCCAGAACAGCGCGTTCGCGAGCAGCCTCCGGAACGTCCCATTCTCAAAATCCTGTTGACCGCCGAGAGAGGTATAGAAGACGCGACCACCGTTAACCTCACGCGTCCACGTGACCGGCTGGAATCCGCCCGATTCCGGAGTTGACCCGGTCATGAGCAGTTCGCAATCGTCAGCAAGAGGTGCTGTCCTGTACAGACTATGTCTCGATTTGATGTCAGTAACACCGTCAAGGACAAGGTGCTCTTTCGCTTGCTTGATAATCGCCGCCAGCATAGTCGGTCCCTCACGGAGATGTCCCTGATAGTTGCCACCGAGCACAAGCCTGTCAAATTCAAGCCAGTTCTGAAACCCGTGACTAGCCGTGCGGAGCGCGACGATTGGACGACCGGACAAACAGTATTTCTTGACTCGATCGAGTTGGTCACCACGGATGCTGAGGCGACGGGTGAAGAAGAGCGCTACGTCGCAGTCGTCCAGCGCTTCCAGACCAGGAAGGTCGTCCACATCTTGCGCTCTAATCAAGGTACAGCGCACATTGTACCACTCTTCGAGATACGTTTTGAACATCGCAAGCGAGGCATGGGAATCATACTCGAACGATCCTGACACGAGACATATGTTGAGTGGCTTACCACCCTTGAATCTAGCCGACCGGTTAGTCTCATCAAGCTCGGACGTGCTCGCACACCAACCGATGAGCAATAAAGCCACCAACGGAACCGCCAGCTTCATCATTTACGATCTCACTCGTCTAAGAGGCAGAATCCGCGCCTCTAGCCTCCCGACGCTCGCCAATGCCATTTCTTCTTCATGGTGAATTGAGGGCCGGTATACACAACGCCCCACCAAACACTGCGAAGCGCTCCTTCTTAAACGCGGCAGCAACAACCAGACAGTACGAGGTAAGGTGCAACTCCTTCAGCGTGTCAGCCACTCCGCAAGCTCTTCGTCGTCAGGTCCTGATGTGCGGACCTCGAAGTTATGCTCAGCTCCAACCGCCCGATACGGTTGACGGAGCGAAGCCTCGTCAAGGTTGTCATGCGCGTTGAACAGGAACAACGGTTCCGGAGCGATCAACGCCGCACCCGTTTCCAGACCGCCCACCCGACGAATGCCCGGCACAAACGCGCGTTTCTCCCATGCACTATTGTCTTCGCAATCGAACTTTGCGAGGTCTATAGCAGTGCGCTCAACGTTTTTTGCAACGCTTCTTGCAAGCAGACACCATATACCAGCGTCAACTATCCCGGCGAGGCTCACCCGGTTAATGTCCCACCGGTTCTGAAGGTATGTTAGCGCCGTCAGAACGTCCTGAACGCGCACCGCGTCGTCCGTAGGATTGAACGTCGTGAAATAGTCCCCTCTACGCTCCCGCCGTACAGGTTCAAACGGAGAGTTGTACTCACCCGTGAGGAACGGATCTATCGTCATGACTGCCTGACCTCGTTTGAGCAGACCGGATACCAGCATTCCTGGTTCCCCTCGGTCCATATCCACGAGCGCAGCTTTCCCAGCAGAATGGACAACGAGAGTCGCAGGGAACTTCACGCCAGCTCGCACCGGCAGAAACAAGATCGCCGGGACTTGATCGCCGAAACATTTCCTCCCAATAATCAGCCGTTCGACCCAATACTGCGACCGCTTTGTCCTGCCTGTTCGTTCAACGGCGAGTTCGTTAGGTTCAGGAGGCTCAGCCGCGATCGCACTCCTGAAAATCGGACCCATCTCATCCCGATACCGAACAAGACCTGCCCGGTCGGTCGGTCGCCGCCGGTCAAGAAGCTGTTTATCGTGTGCAATGATCTGGTTCACTAACCCTTCATGGTTCAGAGCGTTTCGAGGACGTGCATGATTTGCGAAAACGAGCAGATCTTCGTCCTTCTCGACCGTGAACGGTTCTTCTCGCACTTCTTTCACATCAGACTTATTCAAGAGCCACTTCGCAAACCATGCATACACCGCCTCTCGGCTCGCTTTGTTGTAATTGTGACCTGCATCAATCTGGACGTAATGGACTTTGTCCTCAGCTCCGAACAGTTTGTAGATGCTTCGTATTGCAGGGTACTCAACGCGCGGCGTCTCGTCAGTCCAATCTCCGGTAGCCGAGACAAGTAGAAGCGGTCGAGGCGCCATCATCGCGCCGAACTCGACGTTGTTTGTGTTGAATCTCAGTCCGGGGGCATTTTCACACCAGCACCCTCCTTGGAAATGAGCTGAAATCATATTGACAGGTGCCGCGACCTTGACCCGGTCGTCAACCGCTGCGAGGAGAAATGTCTGGGTACCACCTCCGGAACCCCCTGTACATCCTAACCGCTCAGGGTCAACGTCGGGTAGCGACGAGAGGAAATCGAGTACTCGAATGCTGCTCCACAACTGAAGCCCAAGAGGATAAATCGCCCACATCGTCTCGCGTGTGCCCCGAAAGCTGTGCTCGACCTGTTTGCTATCGTTGTACCCCACCATGTCGTACGACAAGGCCACGTACCCCTGTCGCGCAAAGTTGATGCACCTGCCCGGCTCAGAGCCTGCTTCTGCATTTCGTAGCCGGCCGCGTTCCCCATGACCGTGCGGACAAGCAACGCCGGGAAAAGGTCCTCGTTTGCCTGCCGGACGGTACAGGTTACCGGTAACGTAGAACCCCGGATAGCTCTCGAAATACACCTTCTCGACGGTATAGTCGCCACGATCTATCCTGCCGAAAATTTGTGGGTTCAGCGCACACTTGTCTGGCATCGGCAACAGCCCCGCTGCTGTGAGTATTTGTCGTCGAAGCTGTTCTGCGTGACGGTTCCATTCCTCTTTGTCTCGGTAGAGCGGCACCGCGAAGAAGGAGTCTGTATGACGGACTTCGGTAAGTCTCCTGTCGCGGACAGGTCCGGGACTGTCAGTGAACACGCGGCTCAATTCAAAACTGCGAGCCGGTTCAAAGTCTGGATCTGAAACTAATGCGACGTAACCAACAGTTTGAGAAGGGGTGCCACCCCGCACCTCTATCTCAACCAGCTCATCAGAACGCAATGCCACATGACCGAGCCTTGACCAAAAGAATCCCGGTTGCGGTTTCTCCTGTTTGACTGGCGAAAAGTCTTTGGTTCCGACACGGACCTGCGTGAAGCTGTCCTCAGGAGCCCAGACCCAGACGGAATAGTCACCTGATTCCGGAGCTTTGATACCCCCTTTCGCCAGATTCACTATCTGGTCGTAACTGCATAGGAGCATCGTGTTGTCCTTCCCCTCACTATGAACGTACTCGCACACGACCCACAGGATCAGCGCTATCAAGAAGCTCACTGATACTGCACCAACACCTCGCACCGTTCGCATACATAGTCTCCCTTCCGCGAGCAGCCATGGAGTCTGCACACGTTAATCATCTCATACCCAGTTCACGGTTGAGAACATAACATAGACAAGGTTACAAGCGATGCCGAGCTTTCGTCAATAGGGGCGTCAATCGGAAGTAGGCAGCAGCCCTCCATTTTGTATCTCAAGGTTCTTCTTGACATTCCCATCGGCGTACGATTAGATAGGTACGATGGATAACATATGCGTCTGGGTTTGGGGATTCGACTCGGGCTTTCCGAGGAGGTGGCAGGCGCGGCTTCGAATCAGCTGTTTTCGAGTCGAGCTTCTCGTTGGGGAGATCGAACTTAGGCGAGAGGAGATGTCTCAATGGTCAGGAGAAAAGGGTTCACATTGATCGAGTTGCTGGTGGTCATCGCGATTATCGGCATACTGGCAGCGATACTTCTGCCAGCATTGGCGAGAGCCCGCGAAGCAGCGCGTCGAGCAAGTTGTGCCAACAATCTCAAACAGATGGGAATCGTGCTCAAGATGTATGCCAACGAATGGAGCGGAAAGTTCCCACCGATGGAGTGGAACCGTAATTCCAGTGAGACAGGTTATGGGGAACCCCTGGGGATGGCATTCATGTGGGACGCAGTGTATCCGGAGTACCTCAGCGACTTGAAGGTTATACGGTGCCCGTCGGACACGGCAAACGCCACGTTTTTCGCAGCGCTCGATAAAGTACTGGCGAATCAACCGGTGACGATTTCCGGTAGTACGGTCAGCACGATTAACGAGCTTCTGATGTACTGGCGGACGTACGGTTCATACTTCTACTTTTCGCATGTGTACATGCGGGACATCGAGTTCATGTCTGCCGTGAGGGGATACATGGCGTATGCTCCCGCAGCCGGGCTATGGAATCGGGCTGCATGCGACTCGGACTGGAACCTTGGGAATGTTCCTGCCCCGTATAACATAGGCAACGCGGACAGTCGCACAATTTACCGCGTGCGGGAGGGCATAGAGCGATTTATGATCACTGACATTAACAATCCCGCATCGAGCGCGGTGGCGCAGAGCGATTTACCCATCCTCTTCGATTCGATTGGTGGCGGGGCAACAGTACAAACGCCTCCTCAAGGGGCAGCGTTCAAGTTCAACCACGTTCCGGGCGGGTGTAATGTGCTCTGGATGGACGGGCATGTTGAGTTTATCAAGTACCCGGGAAAGTTTCCCATCACTCGTCAGTTTGCGCTCATGCTCACAAACTGGGCGGCTGGGATGACATGATGAGTCCTATGTCGTAGCGCTGAGCAGCAAGGAGGCGGAAGAACCGGAGGACGATCCCCGGTCGGATGCCTGAATACGGACAGCGCGAAGTTGTCCGGGACGAGGTGCTGAAAGCAACCGAGAAGACTGATGCGGACTCCCGTGCGTTAAGGGATCAGAACTAGCTAGCACAGGATGGTTCGGGTGCATGGGGATGGCAGTGTGGATTGTTCAAGAGTAACCCGGCGGGAGATGATCGCCAAGTCAGCTCGCGGTGCCGTTGTACTTGCATTTACTGCCTCATGTAAGTCTGCCGAGTCTGTTCAACGTCATTCATCCCGGAACGGTTTCAAAATCGGCGTTCGCGACCGGTCGTTAGGGAAGACGAACAACATCCATCTGAGGAGGAAAGACGTCCAGAAGGTGCTTCCCGACAAACCCACTTCTTTGTCGCAGACGCGTAACAGAGATGCAGGGTGTACTGCGAAGCCCGCGTCGGTGCATACAACATTGACGATGTATATCGCTGCTTACGATACGGAACGCCCCGCGTGTCTTGCTGGAGTTCGTCGAATCGTTCAAGTTCACGAGAAGTTCGAGATGCCGGCGACGTTCTTCATAGTCGCGCGATTGCTTGAAGACCAGCAGAACGAATATGTTGCGCTCCTGCGCGACCATCCGTTGTTCGAGATCGCGTGTCACTCCTATTCTCACATGCTTCTGGTTGACACGCCTCGGTTCGGGAAGGCGGGTCTGCGCGACCGGTTACCACAAGAGCTTGTCGTAAGCAAACAGATGCTTGAAGATGCATTCGGAGGTGAGGTGGCTGGGTTTCGACCGCCGGTGTGTGCTCCCAACGGACTTGCAACGGCAACGGAGGCGTTAGGCATACTTGCCGCTGCGGGTTATCGGTACGTCAGTTCTGTCGCATGGGGACCCGATTTCTCGATGCCAGCGCCGCTCGCGAGACCATTCACGTACACGGCCCAAGGGTTCCCAAACCTCTGGGAAATCCCACCGTGTGGGTGGCACGAGAACTTGCTCAAAGGAAACAATCGTACCGGCCCGTTGCTCCTGTGTCTCTTTCCATCGCCCGTGCCGGAAGCTGTGCCTAAAGATTATGTCAAGACGCCTGACGAGGAATTCGCCGTCAATAACAGCCCGTTCATTGACCGCGCCATCAAGGAGGACATGCCGCACGTCAGCCTAATCTGGCATCCGTGGAGTCTCCACCAATTCGATCCCGGCATGCGAATGCTCGAACTCACATTTTCGTACGTGCGGGAGCGCAGTCTTGCGGTGGGCACCTTTGCAACAATGCTGGCGCAGTTGGCAAATGGGCAATCGAACAGCTAGGGTAGCAATTGCATTCATTATGATGATATCGATCCGCTGCTTTCTGTGCCCGGCGCATGTTAAACAGTACTTCCGAGAAGTTTCGCGAGAGGCAGCGTGGTCCGACAGCGCATTTTACGGGCGACAGTTCACAATGCGTTTCCCTCTCACGGGAGCATTTCAATTGATTCATCATGCGTCAACTGCTGAGGCAGGTGCTGTCCGTACCATGCGGTATACACCGCGCTCGCCGGATGCTGCGCGGGTATGGCAGCAGGCTGTACGCAATGAGTTGTTCGAGCATCTGCGGCTTGCCGAACTCGTGCAGTCGCGCGAGAGCATTCCTTTCGAGGCGCGGGTCACCAAGACGGAAAAGCGCGACGGTTTCGTGCTCAAGGACATCCAGCTTCGGTCAACACGTGGACGCTTGATCACGGTCGCTCTGGCTGAGCCGGGTCGCATCGAACATGCTTTGCCTGCCGTTGTTTGTGTTCACGGGCACGGTGGCAACCGGTTTACTCCGTTTGATCCGGGAGCACGCGAGTACAAACTGTGCGGCACCAAGCTCGTGCGGAACGGTTTCGTGGTTATTTGGGCAGATATCGGTCAGCATGAGGTCTACGAGAAGGGTCGCGCACTTATGGGCGAACGGCTGTGGGATTTAATGCGGTGCGTCAGTTATCTCGAGACGTTGCCCGCTGTTGATGCCAAGCGGATCGGCTGCGCAGGATTATCGTTCGGCGGCGAGATGGCAATGTGGTTGGCAGCCATGGACGAACGCATTGAGGCAACAGTCAGCGCTGGGTTCCTCACCCTTATGGACCAGATGGAGCAGAACCACTGTATGTGCTGGAAGTTCGATGGTCTTCGGCAGCTTGTGGACTTCCCGGATATCTATTCGCTCGTAGCGCCGCGACCGCTCCAGTGTCAGAACGGTCTCAAGGAGGATTCAACGCAATTCACGGTGCCTCTTGCGCGAAAGGCGATGGAACAAATCCATGTTATTTACAGAGACTTTGGCGTCGTCCAAAATGCCGTCTTAGAGGTGCACGACGGCGGTCATGAAATTGCGCTCGAGCCGTTGCTCACGTTCCTGTCAGAACGCCTTGCCAAGTAATGTGCGCTTCGTTCGGTTCTGCACTGCTTCATCGGTTCTGTGATCTGCGGTATACGTCATAATCTATTGTGACCCGGCGCATGTTTGGAGAGAGGGCAGGATTGAAAGATGGGTGCTTGTTTCTATTCATGCTCCTTCATTCTGCAGCAACGCTGACGCAGGGAGTTAAGTTTTCTTGCGTTGGGAACCTGCGGAGGTGTGCGAAACAGATTGCGGTATACCGCCTGACACAAGAGCGCTGCTGCGAAGATGCTTCGCGGTAGAGCAAGACTCATGGGTTATACCAACAACTATCATAGGTGAGTGATATGTTGCGCGGTGAACGGTAGTTGCGACAGCGGGTTTGCCATTTGGGTTTCCTCTGTACCGCACAGGAGCTGCTAGACGGGCGGCTGTCAGGATGCTATTATCGAAATACACGATGAGTCAGGGTTCGTTCTTTCCACCGCCTGAGCAATGGGCACGATCCATGACCTCTCGTCCTGAGTCGGTGAGTTGAGGGTGATTTCACATGCGACTGAAAGCGAGGATATGTCATGTATGCAGGTAGCACACGAGTGGCGAAGACGTTAACCATAGTAGCCGGTGCTTTTCTGACAGTGTTCTTGCACGGATGGACCATGGCAGTAACAATAACACTGTCAGGGACGGTCACGAACGAAAACACGGGCGAACCCGTAAATGCATCAAACATCGGGTTTACGCGAGTGACAATTCTTGGATCGGGTGCTCCGGACGCGCCAATCCCTGTCGAAGCCACTCAGACGACTGATAGCTCAGGTCGCTACCAGTTACAAGTGAGCGACGCACTGCCCGGTCTTGACCGGATACTGGTGTTCACGCGGTCGTCAGGGTTCGTGAACGAATTGTACGATAACGTCCAGTTCTCCGGGGAGACGCCCACCTATTCTGATGTCCAGCGGTCAGGCGTCGTCGCGGTGGACTTCCGTCACAGCGGAAGCGGGATAGACTTCGCTCTTAAGGCCGCGCCCGCCAAGACAACATACATGGTTCGAATGTCAGACGGGGTACGTCTCGCAACGGACGTGTACCTACCGGTTGGAACCGGCCCGTGGCCTGTTGCTCTCTACAGGACACCCTACGATAAGAACACCGATGGGACTGCGTCGTGGCCCGGATGGAACCGCGGGGGGTACGCCGTCGTTACGCAGGATTGCCGCGGATGTTTTGGTTCCGAAGACATTTTCCGGCTGTATTATGACTGCGGTTGGGGCAAGAACAAGGATGGGTACGAAACGGTTCTCTGGATACTTGCACAACCGTGGTGCAACGGCAAGGTATGTACGTTCGGGGGTTCCGCGCGAGGTATCACTCAAAACCGGCTTGCAGGAAGCATTCCTCCCGCTCTCGTATGTCAGTACATCAGCACCGGGGCATCTGACATGTATGCAGAAACTACCTTCCAGGGCGGCGCGTTTCGCAAGCGTCTCGCTGAAGGGTGGTGTTCGGGTCGAGGTTCGGCATCGCGCGAGTATCTTGAGACGACATTCAAAGCAAAGCCAAACTATGACGATGCATATTGGGGATCAATGAATTTTGAGACACGGCACTATCTTGTGAACTGGCCGATCGTAAATCGAGGTGGCTGGTACGACATCTTCCTGCAAGGGACGATCAACAACTTCGTTGGCATACAACATAACGGTCAGCCCGGCGCGCATGGCAAACAGAAACTCATAATCGAACCGTACGGGCACGGGCAAGGTGACGGCGGGTTTTACTGGCATCCAGAGTGCACCAACCCACCTGCTAAATATGCTGACCAACAACGATGGTTTGACTATTGGGTGAGGGGTGTGAATACGGGTGTTATGGACGAACCGCCCGTATGTTACTACGTGTTGGGTGACGTTGACCATCCAGACGGTCCCGGAAACGAGTGGCGGTTTGCTAACGATTGGCCGGTGCCAGCGACGGAGATACCGTTCTATTTTCACAAGGGTGGCCTGCTCAGCACAGCGCTCCCTACAGAGTCCAGTTCACATACGACCTACGTCTACGACCCAACAAACCCTGTCCCATCGCTCGGCGGTGCGGAACTGGGCGGCACCAAAGGACCGTATGATCAACGCCCCGTCGAGTCGCGCAGTGATGTTATCGTGTTCACGACTCCTCCTCTCCCGAGTTATGTCGAGATAACCGGTAAGGTGCTCGTCCACCTGTACGCATCGAGTTCGGCTCTGGACACTGACTTCACTGCCAAACTGTGCGACGTCTATCCGGACGGAAGGTCAATGCTCGTGTGTGACGGGATAATCCGTGCTCGGCATCGTAACAGCATGAGGTACGAAGAACTGATGGTGCCCGGCACTATATACGAGTTCGAGATAGACCTGTGGGAGACCTGTATCGCGTTCAACGCCGGACATCGCATTCGCGTAACAATATCGAGCAGCAACTACGACCGGTTCGACATTAACCCGAACACCGGCGAACCGTTTAACAAGCACACGCATACCGTGCCGGCAACGAATACCATTTACCACGATGTCTCTCATCCGTCTCACATTCTGTTAAGGGTAACAAGTCCGGATTCTAACCGCGATGGTATGCCGGATGTCACTGACCGAGACAAGAACGGATTGCCGGACGATTTCGAATGGCTGATAATGAATCTGGGCCTTAATCGTTCAGGGCAGCGACATAAGATCTCGAGGGGAGCGCCATAACAGGGACAGTGTTAGATAGGGACTGAGCCCGATTGGGACGGGAACACCGCGAAGTACCAGAGTTTATCACTTTATGAACGAGCGAATGAGCAGCAGGAGAAAACCCTGAGCGCCAAGCCACGCTCATCCCTCCTCCGGTAAGATCTCAAGATGTCGCGACGATAACCCCTAAGGTAAGATCCACAAATGTCTTGACAGGCACCTCTGTCGTAGGGGTATCCGGACAGCAGGATTCTACCTTCGCGGGCGGACCACAAAATGGGTCCAGGTCAATCGTAAGACGTCGCCCTCGATCTCCTATCATCGGAAAGGTCCAAAATCATCGAAGACCTCGCCTACTAATCTGTCATCATCGGAAAAATCCGAAACCATCGCAAGAGTTCTCTATCGATCAATATCATCGGGCATATCCAAATCATCGTCCCTTCATCATCGGACATGTCACATCTCATCGTCTATCTATCTCATGTCATCGAGCGAATCAAACTTCCTCGCTCTCTCTTTCACAATATCGCCTATCCTCTCAATCACCCTCATCGGCCAACCTCCACTTAGCGATCCTGCATCAAGAAATATCGCAGGAAATCCCGCAACCTCGTATACCGCCTTCTTATGTTCGATTCCTTCAACATAATCTTTATCTGCCCGACTGCCAGCATACTCTATGACGATTCCGTAATCCGGCAGCCATAGGTCCGGGTACCAGACTCGGACCCGTCCTCTGTCCAACACCGCCACAGGATGTTCATATACATACCTGACTCCATATCGCGTTAGCATTCTGGCTATCTGCTTCTCTCCTCGACTTCCTCTTGCCTCAACCTCGTCGAGCCCAGGCTCAAGTCCTTGTTCTCCTCGTACCATAGAGATCATCATGGCTCGAGCATTTATTAAGCTATCGGTCTGCCGAATAGCAGTCTATCCTCCCTTCGGTGCCGAATTCCGTCGGCTCTTATTCCTCCATCTTCTCATCCTCTGTTCTCAGATCCCTGATCCTCTATTCCCTCATCCTTCACCCCGCATTCTTCATCTTTTCACTTTCTCATTACCCAACCCTATTTTCCTATGTTCTATGTTCCATGTTCCTATATCCCCTTGAAGCTGAACATAGATCGAGGCGCAATTTGCAAGTCACTGTTGCGCAATATGTTGCACGGTTTTTCGAGCCCGAACATAGATCGGGACCCTCAAAACATGGAAAAACACGGCTCAAACCCACGAGACTGTCTCACATTGATACAAGCTACCTCGTTATGCTGATGAACATACGACCCGTTTATCCTCGTTTCGAGATGGTCAGGCGAACCGCCATAGGCAGATCCTATCGAGTACCTCGGTGGGAAAAGTCAGCTGGATCACGTTTGTATAAGTCCGATGCACCTTGGTCGAGATGAGCAGGATCAGCCCGAGACTTTGGAGGTAAGAGAGTGCGCTGTAGAAATAGACGTAACTGAACGGTTCTTCCTTGTGGTCTATGCTGAGACGCCGATAAAGATCGTACACCTCCTTCACCGGTCGGTCTCGTGCCAATGACGCAGACTTCAGAATCAGCAGGTTCTTGTCGTTCAGGTTGGTGATGACATCCACAACAATGTCCCGTCGTGCCCGCTGGAAATTGTCCTCTAATGAAACACCCGGTTCTGTCGCCCAGTAGTATAACGTCTTGATAGCGACCCGGACGTCTGAGTTGGTGTACTTGACCGTCAGACCCGCTATCTCCCTGACAACCCTCGCAGGGACACCGCGAACACCCAATCCTGCCCTCTGGTTCAGGATCTGCTCGAGTTCATGAGCGTTGTACGAGCGAAAATGAATCAGTTCCGGCTGCAAGGTGCTTTGGATGCTCTCATCAACTGTGTTGAGCCATTTGGGATTGTTGCTCAAGAGGATAGCCATGTAGTTGCGTTCTGACCGGCTCAGGAAATACAGGATGTCTTTGTTCTTGTCTTTCTCCGATATAAGATCCACTTCATCGAGTACGACAACGGTGCGCTTGGCGTACCGCTCCCCGAACTCCTGGGCCAACTCCTCGAACGAGACACCCCGGGCTCGGACTCCAAGCAGAAACGCCAGTATCTTGTAGCTCGTGTTATGCGTGCGGCAGTTGGAATAGAGAACAGTTAAACCACGGCGCTTGACGAGTTGTTGAAGATACCTCACACTCAAGGTTTTACCAGAACCTCGACTACCGACTACCAGCATATGGTTCGGAACACCCGTCTTCTCGTACCTGAGCAGTGCGTCTATGATCGGTTTCATCTCGTCGCGCATGAGCGGGCGGTCAGGAATGTAATTGAAATCGAACACGCGAAGGTCACGCAACCTGCTCACACTTCTCGCAATCCGTTTCTCTTTCTCCCGTACGTACTCCTCGATCTCCATCTACGCATAAACCCCACTGCACGTATAAACCATCAGGGATTTATAAGTTTTGCTATTGCGGTAGCGGAGCACAGGACCACTGAAGCGGCAGGTTCAACCGGCGGAGTTCTGTCTCGAGCTGCGTCAACCGGCGTCGCCATTGTTTGCGCTTCTTCTCCGGCATTTTCTTCACTTCAGCGTTATTCAAGATATCGCGAATATCCATCGCTGTCTTGATGAAGAAGCCGTATTCTGTCTTTATGTCCGCGGCCGTGTGATTGTCGATGCGAAATGACAGCGGGTCGTCAGGATGAGACTCGCTTCGCTCAAGACCAGCCCATGCTGCGAGCGTTTCCAGTCGGCGCAGCGATTCCGACAGGCTGCGTAAACCTTTGCCGGTGTCACATTCCATGGAACAAACAAGGGAGCAGGGTTTATAAGGTTTGCGGGCGACGTACTTTTTGAGAGCGACGCAAGCCGGTTATCACGGAACGGATACTCGCATTGACGCCTATGTCAAACGCTCAGAGACATATTCTTGCCGATTTACGCTTCCCCTTGACTTTCAAGAAGTGCCCGAACGCAGTGCCGTATCTGATCCTTCGTCAGTTCGAGGACATCGGCAAAGGTAGGATCTTATGCGCCGCCTGTTCCGCCTCGGAAGAACCGCCGGTTCGATTCTCCCGGTTTCGTTTGGCGGTGACAGTACACTCTCCGAAACACAAGAAGGCAGACTTTACGGTAGCCTGCCTTCTCGCCCTTCCTCTCTCCGTCCAGCCTCCGAATCGTCGCTGGGCGGGTTCCACTCGTTCACCCTCTATTCAGTTGCTTTCCTCCTGATCAGACTTGCGACACAAACAACTATGCCAGCGAGTGCAGTAGCAACCTTGATGGACGGCGGCGTTGACAGTAGCAACCGTACGACTGCCACTATCGGCGCCAGTATCCCCCGAGTGACCGCTCGCAACAAGTAGTTTCCTGCAACCACGTCTGCTATGACAGGACTGTACCTATAGTACGTTCTTACGAGACTGCTACCAAAAGCGTTCGTGAGCAGATACCTGTCTCTGAAAGCCCTCAGTACGTCAAGCTGGTCTGCCATTGGCGTACCGTACGCTGCTGTTGCAACGAAGCACGGACCACCCGCTCCGCCACGCTTGCGTGTGACTTCGCCGGGCTCTCTCACCGTGACTTGCTCCGTTCTACTATCGGAACCGCCCGGGCCGGTCACTGTCAGAGTCACCATGTAGCTGTCTATCGCTGCATACGGATGCGACGGGTTCTGCTGGTCGCTCGTGCCGTCATCACCGAAGCTCCACAGCCAGGTGCTAATCTGTCCAGTGGGGGTGGACTGATCGGTGAACTGCACTGTTAGCGTACCAGAAATCTGGCGCCAGGTGAAGCTCGCGTTCGGCGTAACGCTTCAGTTACGGATGGAGACGGGGTGATGAAAGGGGGAGATGTATTCCTGGTAATGTAGTCGTAGATCGTTTGATTCCTGCCGCGGTTGGTTCGTGAGAGTTCCCTGAAAAAGTGCTTGACAAATTTGATTGTCCGTGGTATCTTGTATGTATATTGGCACACAAGATAGGGGTCGAAAGGAGGAGACGATGGCAACGTCCAAAGAAGTGCTTGTGCGGATCGGGGCGATAGGGCGGCTGGTGCACGGTTCCTTGGTGGAG
>Ga0315291_10001691_pt1 | contig 29372 bp, 58 predicted proteins | sample YL17G12_20_MG_FD_203070 | JGI IMG/M metagenome (GOLD analysis project Ga0315291, IMG submission 203070) | Sediment microbial communities from Yellowstone Lake, YNP, Wyoming, USA - YL17G12_20 | ecosystem: Environmental > Aquatic > Freshwater > Lake > Sediment | place: USA: Wyoming | collected...
GAGATTCCTCCTGATCTCTTTAGCGTTATAGAAGGATGCGATGACGCTAAGAGACTAGTCACTCTGGCCCTATGCGCTCCACGACCTGTCCATGTGCTTCTACATGGCCCGTACGCCACAGCCAAGACGATGTTCTTATCTGAGCTTGCCCGTCTGCCAGATGCTCGCTACGCGCTTGGTGGTACGTCTACGCGCGCGGGCGTGATCGACTACGTGCTACAGTCGCGCCCGCGTTACCTTATTATAGACGAGCTTGACAAGATGGATATGCGGGATTTCTCGGCGCTGCTGTCTCTTATGGAGACAGGCACACTGGCTCGTCTACAACATAGGGCAACCGAGTTAGAGCATCTTGTCTGTTGGGTATTCGCTGGCGCTAATAACATGCACCGTATACCTGGTGAGCTAAAGAGCAGGTTCTTAAAGATAGAAATGCATGAGTACACTGACGCTGAGTTTCAGGATGTCGTTCGCGCTGTCCTGATTAAGAGAGAGAAGATAGACCCTGAGATCGCATCGTATATCTCACGTGTACTAACAGGCAAGACTAAGGATGTTCGCGATGCTGTACGGATAGCACGTATGGCATCGTCTATTCAGGAAGTAGATGATCTCGTGAGGAGTATCTTCAAGTGACAGGCGCAGAGATATTTCTTCTTCTTATCATAATAGGTATACTATATCTGATTCTTAGACACACTGAGGATAAGAAAAAGTGATTACTGGTCAGGAGATGCTTTCTACTTCTATCTCGACCCGCTCAGGTCGAGTTATTCTCCTGCGTGTCATCATGCCTGATAATACGCCATCTAATATCAAAGAGCTAGCACGTCAGCAGGACAGATGGGAACAGGTCGCTGTTGGTTACAGGACTCAGTACGAGTCAGGTAAGCTACCACGTGAGATAGCCTCTCGTGCTGTATTTGCTGCTGATGTCTTATGGCAGGCTGCGAATCTAATAGGCCAGGGTGAACCTGGTATCTGGATCGCCATGTCTGGCGATGACGTGATAGGCGTCATCATTCATAGCCATAAGCCTAATGGCGAGATTTACATTAACTATGCTGCTATAGCTCCTCAGTTCCATGTTGGTGTTCCTAATGGCGATAAGCCTAAGGGCATAGGAACATCTATGCTTGAGGCTATAAGGCGTGAAGCGCAGTCACAGAACGCTCCAAAGCTAACGCTAAATGCCAGAGACGAAAAGGCACTTGCGTTCTGGCAGTCTCATGGGTTTAGTAACTCTCGGCCAGGACATCTAATGCAGGCTACTCCTAGCCAGGTATATTGCTATATCGCTGATGATCCTGATTGTGATGATGTAGTTCTAGCTGGTGAGCCAGAATCTATACCAGGTGCTAAGTCTGTTGGTGACATGCGATATATGACGGTTAAGTCCAAAGACCTTCCTGTAGTCGGTGAGACAACATATAAAGTCATGCCTGGTATGCTTGAGCACCTTGGTACAAAAGGCGCGACTATAATGGGTCGCCGTGATCTTCCTCCTATTATAGACAAGCGTTGGGCATCACAGGGTAAAGACTTGCCCTGGGTACTTGCTCATGAGATAGGTCATCAGTGCATCTTTGATATTGCTAAGGCTATTGGCCTACGCGATACTAGGCCAGGTGACGTTGAGCTAAAGGTTGCTCGATGGCTTGTAGATCAGGGAATAGACTTCAGGCATATCAGCTTCCGTGAGCCTACGCTATCTCTACATGCTAGCAGGATCATAGATGATATCAAGATGGGAAGACAAGTTAATAACGTACTAGCAGGTGAGTTAGTGGCTGAGGTAGTGGCATATTATGTCACTACTGCTAATGAGCCATATAAGTATCGTCTCCCCGCAGAGGTAGAACATGTTATCAAGGCTGCACTTGAAGCACCTCCGTATGAGCGCAGTAGGACTCACTAGCGCTGTTCTTCTTCTGACTATTGCCTGTGCTCCTGTTGAGTATCCTGCCGCAAGCTGGCAATATGTCCAGCAGCAGCGGGTCGCTAATGGTGTGCAGCCGTTAGAGTGGGACGCGGCACTGGTAGCACCAGCACAGGTTCGCGCCCAGGAGATCGCAGCGTTGGGCAGACTCGACCACAGCGGATTTCAGGCGGCGCACGATCAGACTATCCCAGGCCGGTATCTATGCGAGATATTGGGTAGACAACCCCTCGTTGATCCTGGATATGGAGAGGCAATACTAGACGCTATTGGACAGGGATGGATTATGAGTCAGCCTCATAGAGATTGTGCGTTGGGTGTGAGCTACCGACGGGCTGCAATAGGAGCAGCAATGGGATTAGACGGTTGGGTCTACGAGGTCATGTGGCTAACAGATTAGAGGGTAGATTATGTTTTCCTGATGAAGTATAGAGATAGCGAGTAGTAATAGTAGTATAGGAGGTACAAGATGAAGGTAAAGCAGATGCAAGAGAAACACGAGAGCGACGTTCTGCATGTGTGTGTGCGACCTGAGCCTGGGCCTAACATGCGCTGGTTTGAGCAGGGATTCTTCATGGGCCTAGGCTTATGTGTAGCAGTGACTACTATTTCCCTGTCAGTAGGGATCATAGGGATGGTGCTGATAGCAGTGGCTACGGGTGGCAAGTAGAAGACAAAGTAGTATAGGAGGAAACGCAAGAAATGCTAAAGAAGATAGTATTAGGAGTATGCCTAGTTGCGGTATTGGCTTTGTTTGCTAGTGGAGTAACAGCCGCAACACCAACGAGAGAAGTAGAAGTTATAGCTGTTAGCCCAGGCTTCACAGGTAGCACAGAAGGGGTGATGGGATATTCACTTACGATCACGGCAAGTATCTCTCCAGCTATTGCTGTAGGATATGGTGGTACACCACCACCGCCTCCCTATCAGGGCGAGTGCTACATCACCTTGGATTGGAATCAGACAATGCTGAGATCGGAGAATGGAGTCAGTCCTCCTATGAGGTATGGTGTATATCATATTTCACAGGGTAGGAATACATTACCAGCTTTTGACTTCGAGCCCCTGGCACCTGGTACATCGCATATATATATAACGGAGGCCACTTGTACTGACCAGGATGGGAGTGCCATACCTACTGATATTCGTGCAGGGGATTGGACAATCGTGGTACAACCTGCGCCTACACCGATTCCGATGGATACACCTATTCCAATACCAACAGCCGCGTGGGTGCCGCCTGTGGCGGTAACTACCTCAGTTATCATAACGGCACCTCCTACAGGTAGTGGTGGCCTGCTGCGATAGCTGCGATAACTGATTAACAGAATAAGATAGTATGGGAGGAAAGAACATCATGAAGAAGGTAAATGCTGTATCACTAGCGGTAATAGTTATCGCGGTGAGTGTGTGGGCCTACAGCGCATTAGGCTGTAGCACTGATACGAAGGAGGCTATCCAATCGACAGTAGTAGCGACGGTAGAGGTGAGTGTAACTAGCACTCCAACACCTACCCTGACGCCTATGCTTGCTGACACTCCTCTACCATCTGAGCCTACGGCTATACCTGTTGAGCCAACAGCCGCGCCAGTGGTAATTCCTGTAGCGCCACCGTCTCAAACCTGCTGCAAGATTTGCACTACTGGAAAGGCTTGTGGCGATAGCTGTATCTCTCAGGACAAGACCTGTCATCAGCCGCCAGGATGTGCCTGCAACGGGTAGTAGATTATAGCCTGCTGAGATAGCATCAGCGCCCCTCGTCTTCTATAAGATAAGGGGCGCTGGATTTATTATAGCGTTTGTGGGACGGTAGCGTTTAGCCACACATCTTAGCGATCAGGTTTCGCTCCCACTTGTCGGGGTCTCCGCCACGGTACTGCGCGTTGTCGATTCCGCTCTGGTAGCTGGAAACAACTTCGCCTCTGATCGGACGACCGAAGAACCGAGCGCATCCAGAAGCGTAGTTCGATGTCATCCGAGGCTTTGCCGCGTTGTAGTTGGAAACCCCTACTGTTCCCGTCTTACGGGCGTACTTCTCGCGGGCACTAGCTAGCGTAGCCATTCTGTTTGTCACCTCCTTTCGTCACAGTCTCAGACCTTTACCATCGCTTTGTTATAGCGCGTGATCCAATCATCGCATGACTCTAGGTTCTTTGTCAATAGCGAGATGAATGCTTCCTCACGTATATCATCTGGCATATCTCTTGTCAGGCGCTCTGACCAGTTAACGCATCGCTTTATAGCTGCCTCGACTATATCAGGTGCATGGCCTTGAGCTAGTAGATCATGATACTTAGTTAGCAGGATATCACCTGCTCGCTCAAAGGGAACTGTGGTATTAGCGACTCTTATTACCATGCCAGGATACTCCTAGCACTACTTCCCTCAGCTAGATACTCTAGCAGGTTCTCTAAGAATATGATTCAGGCCAAAGTAGTGCTGGTGAATCTCATGTTCCTGTACGTCTCTAGTTGCGGAGAACAGGTCGCTAGATATTCGACGTAGTGAGTCCTCGAATATGATTATAGTTGGCTTTGGCTCACTTGTATATAGGCCAAGTAGTATCTGATCTGGCCTAGTGCCTGTCGCATCTAGCTGCTGTTGTGTTGGCGCATACTGAGCATAGAACTTGACACGGCTCAGGTCAGCTTGTCTCATCGGATCAAGCGAGGCGTTGATCTGACCTAGTGATACTATGGCAGTGTTAAGGAACTCAGCACTGACTGTCACTTTAGCTCTATCCCTTTGTTCTTCGCTTCTCGTGACATACAACGCAGCCAGGGGCCTAGTCTCTCACCCTTAGGGATATTCTGAATCTCTGTCTGGCAAACGACTACTGCATCCTTGAATATCCCGTAACGCTTCTGTTGCTCTGGTGTTAGCTCAACTTCCACTGTCTCAGGACAGTATAGCTCTCGTTGTCCCTCATCGAGGGCACCGACTATGCCTTTAGAGAATACTAACTCGCCACCATTTATTCTCATACGGTGGCACGGTGAAGTACGAGCTACGGCATCGTCAATAACGATGCCACCTAGATGTCCAGGCTCATGATCCATCTCAAAGAGAAAATCCTTCTCTTGAGGAACATCGCCGTTCTGTGTCAGGGTTCCTGCTCTAGTTTCTATCTGTTCCTCTACAGCGATTACTCGTCTCTCTAGCTCGTCTGCCTTGTCGATAAGTTCGGCGTATCGCTTTGATAGAGGGCTAGGATCAGGGGCAGATGCCATTTCGCGTATGGGTTTCTCTGATTCTATGAATTTCTCTGTAGCCTCATCGATCTCCTCGCGTGATATATGTGATACTCCACCGGAGCTAAGAGGTACTGGCTGTAGGTTCTCGTCGAGGAATTTCCAGTCTCCTTGCCAGTCAACAGCAGTTTTACCTGTTGATAGTTTAACGGATGGAGTTCCAGCAGGGATTATCCTATTGTTCCATTCAATATCATGTGGTAGGCCTATTACTTTATCATCCTCAGTGTCCCACGGCATGATCTTCCTCCAGTCTAGCTATCTCCTGTTTAAGAGAGCTAGCAGCCTCTCTGATTTCCGTTATCTCTTTCTTAGGCACTAGCACATACTCGTCTTTATCTCCACGACAATATACTGCCTCTGGAATTCTGTATGCTGTATCTAGTGCTCTTTTAAGGTCATCGCGTAGAGCTTTGGCCTCTAAGCCATTTGTGACGTTCGTGAGGCGTCTTTCTATGTCTGGTAGCTGTTCGGCTAGCTCTATACTTAGTTTAGCTGTATCAGGGTTTATTGATCCAATGTCAGGTATTTGACTAATAGCATTGCCAACATGCTGTCTTGCTAGTTCTAGTGTTCCCCCAAGGCCATTCGGTATTGGCTTACCGTCTTCACACCTCTCAGCAAGGCCCAAAAGATACACATAAGCCAAGCCTACTTCCGCGTGCGCTGTGCAGGAGATACACTTACTCTCTGTATGAGGGGGGGGAGTCTCAGGGGGTTTAGGCATCTGGCGAATGGCAATAGTTGCCCTGTCTATAACCCAGGCCATACCCGCGCGCGTGATCTCACCTATTATCGTCATCGTATCTCTAAGTCTACATGCTATGCTATTGACAAGTCAAGTGAGTCTGTCGTAGACTAAGAATCACTATGAATGACATACCGATAGGCCGCGCTAGGTTTAAGTGTCCCTGCGGATATACGGGGAGCCTTCCTCAGGTTAACGGTCATTGCACCGGCAGTAGAAATCCTATATGCAATCGTGATAAGGTAACGCTTTATGTCTCTCCTCGCGCTCAGAAGGCTCAGAGGGATAAAGAGGAGGAGATAGAACAAGAGCAGGAAGAGTTAGATAAGCGAGCACGAGAAGCACCTGCGCCTGTAAAGAGCCGATGGGATACAGAGGACTCGGATGAACTTGAACAAGAGGAAGGACTCGATGAATCCTCTTCACCAGTTGCGTCATCGGGTCTTGGTTCGTCTGAGTCCTCTTCCACTAAGAAGCTAACTATAAGTCCTCTAGATATTCCTCCTACTGATTCACTACATAGAATCAAGCTAACCGTAGAGAACCTCGCTCTGTACGACACAGATAGGGGCGAGGGCTATGTAGGTAGCATCGAAGCGTGGGTAAACGAGGTCATAACATTTCATTTCCAGAGTTGTCTGTGTATAGAGCTACGTGCGGTACAGCTAATACCTATTGAGTCAGGGGGAAGCTAACATGGCGACTGTCGCCGATATTCATAGCAGGCGGATACCAAGACGTGAGGTAAGACGAGTACCATCTGGCGGTGGCAATGGCTCTATGCCTGATCCTATAGAGGAAGCGGCACAGATGCGTAGAGACATGATCGGTGCCAAGATGATGCAGCAATCTACTGATGAGATAGATGCTGATCTTGAGGCGCGTAGAGCAGAGACGGAAGCTCGTAAGGCTGAGGCAGAACTCAAGAGAGCAGAGACGCAAATAAAGCTAGAGCAGCTACGTAGTGGCAATGCTCCTGATCAGCAGGGCGGACAGTCATCTGATGTGATGGCGCTTGTCGCTAATATAATAGGTACTCTCCAAGGACAGAATGCTAATCTGCAACAGCAGGTATCGGAGATTCAGCAAAGTGTATTCGCTGAGGCGGTGGGATCACTTAGGGCAGAGCTAAGTAGTATCAGACAGGAGCTAATGACACGAGTAGAAGGCTCGCCTAATGATGGTAATGTCCAGACCCTCGCTGCTCGTATAGAAGAAGTCAAGCAGGCAAAGGAAGCGCTTGATCCTTTCTTTGGTCAAGTACCACAGCTAACAGGTGCTAGCACTGACATTAACACCCTGCTGCTTATGAACCGCATCCAGGCTGAACACGAGATGCGACTAGCTGAGTTCAGGGCGACACGAGAAGATAAGGACTTTGATCGTCAGCTAGAACTAATGAAGTTCAATGCTGAACGTGCTCGCTCAGAATCTCTTGCTAGTGCTCTTAACCAGATGGCACCTGCTATCATGAAGGGTGTAGAGCAGCTTACAAAGGGTGTTACTATACCGTCACCTGCCGCTGCATCTAAGGCAGCAACTACGATGCCTTGTCAAATGGAAGGATGTGGCGGTAGCGTTGAGATTCAACCAGGACAAGATATAGCCCTATGCTCGATATGCGGTCAGCAATACCAGGTGCAGGGAAGTCCAGGCTAGTCGCTAGTCTGGCTGGACTGTACGCAGTAGATGCGATAAGGGCGTTAACCAGTAGGCTAACGCCTGAGCATATTACTATCTTAGTAAGTCGTAACGCATCGTTCTGGTATGACTGCATACCACAGGATAGCAGAGATATGCTTAAGGAGCGAGCAGTATCGTATAAGGATGCAGCCGATAATATATCTAACGACGATATACATGGCTGGGTGCTAGATGCTAGGCCTGACTTCATAGGCATACTAGGTAGTCCACAGGGCCAAGCATGGCTTAACGCGACGATAGCTGAGATCAGGAGCGAACTATGGCAGTAGTACCCCGAATCTCAGGAACAGTGCGATACACGACATATGAAGGTAGTAATCGACTTGATCCGGCCATCTCTGATTCTTGGGGTTCAGAAGGCACACATTGGCATATCTTCGATTGGAACTATGTTAATCAGTATCTACAGAAGGGAATGACATCCAACTGCAAGTACCTTGAGCTACATGTCTCAGTGCCACCTCCGTTCGATAACCTGATGAACGAGAACCTGCTTAAGGCTATAGCGTTCTCATGGGATAGTGTATGTAAAGAAGGTGCACCAGTACGGGCAACGATGTGGTATAAGGGAACTCATCATGTGTTAGGCTTTCCTACCAAGTGGGAATACGTTATCTTCCTAGAATATCATGAGAGTCCTCTAATACAGATCGCAGTTATAGTTGAGCTACTTGCTATGGTCTTCGCTGTTGTAATAGGCATGAAGATGCTTGGCTTTGACGCAGGTAGTGTAAATAAGCTAGTAGCTGCGCCTTTTACTGGAACTACATATGTCTTCATAATAGGAATAGGCTTTCTGGTTGCGCTTGCATACTTCCAAGATCGCATGAAGATGAAGGCACCAGTAAGAGTAGCCGCACCGAAGCTACCACAAGTAGCACCGTCATATGGGCCTGTTGGAGCCGCTGGTAGAGCCGCGACAGGCAGGCGTAGATAATCCGTCTACCGACGAACGACGCGAAGTAGTACGGAGAATCAGCAATAATGAGAGGAGGTGATTCTAAGTAGAATAATAGCTAGCATAAATAGTGCGTGATCGCATAGGCAGTGGTCACTTAGTTATAGAGGAGGTTAAGTTAGTAAAATGATGCGTCTAACACCTGTGGTTACGGGTATCGCAGCGGGTGCGGTTGATGGCATAATCACTCAGAACGATGCCACCAACCTTGCCACACGCGATACCTGGCTCAAGAAGTATTCAACCTGGTACGAGGCCGGACTGCTTATAGTCGGAATCGTAGCTGACCAGATGCGGATGCTTAGCACTAACATCACTGAGCCAATGATGATAGCTGGTGGTGCCCTGCTAGGCAAGACAGTTACCGAAGCGAACATCAAGGTGTCAGGAGTAACGGCATACGCTGTACCGCACTACGCTGTACCGATGGCACGAGCAGCATCAGCTTATGGTGCTGTCCTCAAGCAACCGACGATGAGCCTAGTGTAGTTTAGGAGGAAGTTGACATGGCATATCCCTTTTCAGGTATTATACCGACCAGTGAACTAAGTATCGAGGAGAGGCGGGCGTTCAGAGCCGACGCTATCCAGGCATTGCAGACACGAGCTATCGAAGTCAAGAGGATTGGGAATAACCCTAACGAGATAGCGATACGGGATATTCTTCCTCTTACTGACCTCGCGCTCGCTAACCAATGGTGGATCACACCTGCTGTAGTTGCTGGTGCTGTTACGAACTACGTCAACAGCCCAATGGCAGCTATGCGAGCACTTGTGATCTACGGCGTTGGAGTGGAATCGGCTGCGCCAGCCTGTAGCTTCATGTGGTTCAGGTCAGGCCCAGCAGGTGCGTCAACCAAGGGCGTTGCCAACCTGGAGTCTCTATACACCAAGCTAGAGCCGGATGGATACCTGTCAAAGGCTGTCCTTTGGGATCCACTAGAGACAGTCTTTATTCAGGTATGGGGCAGGATTGCTGCTGCTGGTGGTGAGCGTATACCTCTGCGCGGTGCCATTGCAGAGCCGCTAGGCGAGAGCATATCTGGCCCGATAGTATAGGAGGTGTAGCAGTATGCTTGCTATACTAGTAAAGCGACTCTACAACAACCTAGTAGGCACAGAGAATCTCCGTTATGGCACTTTGCCTACGTCTGCTGACACGGTAGCCGCTAACGCTGTAACGCTGACATCGGCTGCTGGTGCTTGGACGTGGGGTGCCTGGACGCAGATTGCCCTTGCTGCTGTCGTACTAGTCGAGACGCAGATAGTTGCCGTATCCCTAGAGAACTTCGTTGGTGCTATCGCTCAGGGTGAAGTCGAGATCGGTATAGGCGTTGCACCTGTGGGAGCGGCTCTAGGCAGATTCCAGATAGCTCTCATAAACGGTAATCAGCTAGTGAAGCCTATCAGGATTCCGGCAGCTACAGCGGTTGTCGCTCGTTACAGGACATCAACGGGTGCGGCTGATACGGTTGACGCTAAGCTACATACTCTAACAGCCTTTTAGTGTCCCATAGGACGGAGGTGGATACATGGGACTTCCACAGGAAGTAAGACAGACTTTCAACGCTCTACTCAACTCAGGCAACGTCAGGTATCAGGTATGGCCTGATGCGGCTGCGGGTGCTGGTGTAGTCAACATCGCTGGCGCACCTGAGAACGTTGCCTGGGTGTGGAGTCAGACAGCTACTAGCCAGGTCATCATCGCTGCTGCGACTATTCCTAACCCGTGTTGGCTTTTGGGTATCCAGGTACTTACGTGTAGCTGGGCAGCGGCAACGACATACGGCGATATCCAAATCTGCTCAGGTGGAATCGGCGCTGAGACGTGGCTAGCGATATTGCCGATTGCGGCTACTGTAACCGCAGCAATGGCAATGCCTAACCCTATCTGGCTTCCATTCCCGATCAGGCTTGCGGGTCAGCCAGCGCTCGGTGCCAGGATTAGGAACAACACAGGTGCTATCGCTACTGGTGTGGTAATCAAGGCCATCACTGCATCAGCAGTAGGCACTTAGAAGAGGTAATCCAGTCTAAGGAGTACGCATACGTCAGTAGTACAAGACAGTCTAGCCGAGGCGTACCTCCTATACGCGGAGATACAACGGGCACTTGTTATCGAACATGGCTGCGGCGAGGCGTGTAGCGGTCAGGTGCCCGTTGTACTCCAATACGAAGCTGAATGCCTAATAGTCATGAACGTGTCTGTCTTAGCTGCAATGCGCGAGGCGTCACTAGCATGGGCTACGACAAAGCGTGATGGCCTTGAGATGTACGAGAAGATCACTGGCCGACCTTATACACGAGAAGAAAAGCGTCGCCTTGCTGCCGAGACAGAGAATATACGCAAGTCAGTATGCCCTATGCTTATAGATAACAAGTGCATACTACGCACTAAGCCAGTAGGATGCTTGGCAGTGCCCCAAGGCATACGATCACGCATCGCGTCTCTTGGGGCAATGGCCGAGTCCAAGTCGCCATGTCCTCGTCAGTATGGGCCGTTGCCTAGCTTCATAGCTGCTAAGCTAAACAGGCAAGAGCTTGTGTCACTTGTGCAGGAAGGAGTAGTACCGGATGCGGCACTCGCATTAAGCCGCATTCCGTAGTAGTTGCTCCCGAACGATATCGAAAAGGAGGAACTTGTATGTCCGACGAACTGTACGCTGCCCGCCCTGGCCCAATTACCCCAATAGCCCACATAGGTCAGAATATCCTCGTCTATAAAACTAAGCACTATGAGCTATTCAGGGTGCTGTATAGAGAGGGTATTCCTCCTTCCACGCCTCTGATGCGAGACTTCGGCGCGATAGCTGCCGGAGCTACATTAGCAGGCCAATCAATGCAGGCAGAGCTAGAGATGCCTGATAATCAGCTAGGCCAGTTCAGGATTCAGTGCCTAGATGACTTGCGAGTAACTATCTGGCAACCTCGAAGTCTAGGGCGTTTCCAGAACAAGAACATCGTTGCCCAGGTAACGGCTTTCACTACAATTATGGATCAATGTAGTCACACTACGGAGTTCACTGTGTTTGAGGACACGTGGCCGTTCTTTGACGTTATGAATCCTCGTATAGTAGCCACTATACAGGCACGTGTAATCATGTGGGGATTCAAATATGTCCTAGACCGTATAGAAATCTGCGATGAGATAAATAAGGTATCGCAGCCATACGCGGCTGTAGTGAGTGAGGGGTACTAGCCATGACGACATATAAAAAGGGTATACGCCGAACATCAGTGATGGTCAACGTGCCAGCAGCCGTATCTACCCTGATACATCCGATACCTGCTGGACGATCTGCTGTTATACGCAAGATCATGTGGCTAGAAACTGCTGGTGTAGCTGGCAACCTGATGATAGGTCATAATCTGGCCTTCGTTCAGGACTTACCAGCTATAAATGCACCTGCTAACTTGGCTGGCACTATGGAAGAGGACGAGATTCCCAATAGAGAGTTCGTTCCTAGCCCAGCAGGTCTAACGACACAAGACATCTATGCCCTAACGACAGCCGGAACCACCGTGGCTGTCCAGCTAGAGATCGAGGAGTACGGTGCCTAAGGGCCAGTGCCCTGTCTTGACTAATTCAGCAACGGCACCAGCGAACATATCCTGGTGGCTGATACTTGTTATTGGCCTAGCTGGTGGCTATATTCTCGGAAAGGAGAGCAGACGCTATGGCGGTAAATAAAACGCCAGGAGAAGTTTGCTGTGTGACTGTTGGCTCTATAGATTACATAGGCCCGCCAGTGACAGTATGGATTTGTGGTATGCTAGCACAAGGTACTGGATTTCCGCTGTCTGGTCTGATATATCTGTCATGGCCTGAGCAAATTACATTCCCTGCCTCTATAGATTGGGTGACAGTGCAAATAGGACTCAGGATAGAAATGTCACCTGCTGGTGGAGCTATATCTTCTGGCCTTGCTGATGCTTATATTGCTATTATGGCAACTGACCTTGGGGGTATGACCGCAGCGATGAGGTTTGCTCAGACAGGTGAAGCGCTATATGCACAAACCTGGCCAGGGGCCTTTAGCTTTGACTATCCGGCATCGGCATGGCGAGGCGCATCAGGGACGTTCGCAGCACAGGTAGAAGGGCTAGAAGCGCAGTTCGGGGTAATGCGATGACCGAGATTAACCAGCAGGTCATGCAAGTCTTCTGCGAGATGCGGGATGCGCTATTAGACCTAAACGCGAAGCTAACTAGCGCTCCTATAGCGCCAGGGATACCACCGTCAGCGCAACGTCCTGTGATGTTTGCATTGCCGTATCCTACTGATGCGATACGGTTCTGGCAGGTCACTGTGCCTGTGATACCCTCTCAGATAATGACCTGGAACGAGAAGCGCATTGCACTCCTGATCTTCAATACAGGTATGGCAAATATACTCCTGAATAAGACTCAGCAGGTCAGTGCTGCTAATGGATTCCCCGTTCCTGGTGGTGCTGCAATCGGTATAGATAACTATATAGGCGATATATGGGCTGTAGCAATAGCGCCTGTGTTAGTAGGAATTATCGAGATGGAGGCAGGATAGATTGGCACGAGTAAATAAGATCAATGTTGATATAGTACCAACGCTGCTGACAGCCGCTAATGGCAACCGCAAGGCGCTGATGATCAAGAACAACGGCGCAGGCAGCATATTTCTAGGCGATACTGATCAGATTTCTATAGCTACAGGATTAGAAATACCACAGGGTCAGCAGTTAGCTATAACAGGTGACACTGATGCCTATTGGGGAATCAGCGCAGCAGGCATTATACCTGTTGATGTTGTGGAGGTACTCTAATGCCAGTGCCTGCGGCTGCTGGGATACATATGTCTGGCATAGGAGTGGGTGCGACCATCCTTACGCTAGGTAATGTACCTGTTCATGTGATTAGTCATCAAGCAGGTGGTCTTGATCCCATAAGCTTGCCTCTTATTGCGGGCCAGTTAGTAGCAGGACAGCATCCTGCTGGCCTGGGCGCTAACCTGCATCACAATCAGGTTCATGGTGCTGCGGATCATACAGATAGAACACGTATCTTTCCTGCTGATATAAGGTCATTTGGAGCTATCTTGGGAGCACCGGCTTTAACTCAGTATGTAGGAGGAATCAATAGCTATATAGGATGGGCATTCGATCCGGCTGCTGATGAGTATATCTCTGGTACATGTCCTCTACCTGGAGATTGGTCATCAGGTGGAATAGTAGTTACACTATACTGGACACGGAATGCTGGCGGCGCAGGTAATGTATATTTAGGAATACTTCTTAATTCTATGTCAGTAGGTGACACGCTCCAGGGAGTGGGTGCTGCTCGTTCAGTAACATCCGCTGTTCCAGATGTTGATCTCCTAGCGGCTAGTGTACTTGCCTCGGTAGGAGGAGTTGCAGCAGGTGATCTTATTAAGCTAGCTGTGTATCGTCTTGGTACTAATGTTGCTGATACCTATGCCAGTGACGCAATACTTGTAGGTGTTAAGTTAGAATACACGGCTGACATGTAATATGAATCAGAATACAGTAATTATCTTAGCCCTTATTGGCATCGGCGCATTAGTGTTTCTAATGTCGCGTCAGAATCAGGCTACTGCTGCACTAAGGTTAGTACCTATGCAGTATCAGAATGAGGAACGCTGGGAGCTTAAACGTGACAGTTCAGGACACATCGCAGAAATCATCGTTCACAGAGACGCCAAGCAATCCTAATATAATCAAGCCTGATGTTCTCAGTGTTGTCCTGCTTGATGAGATTGCTGTTGGCATAAACAAGCTCCTGCATCTGTTAGAGGAGACAACACCTAAGGGCAACATTGTACCGATAGTTCGCTTCATAGATATTGACGAAGTAGCGCGTGAGGACATCAATCCGCCCTGGTGTTCTATGGTGCTGACTAACGATGGCCCTGGCATAATCGAGTTCGCTATTAACGACATCGGCAACAGATTCTCGATTATATTACCTAATGAGATGATGCCTATAGACATGAAGCGAAACGTTATCAGGACAATATGGCTGCGTGTGTTTCGAGACGAACAGATTGCTCAGTTCGCAGTTACTCCTACTGATCAGCCAGCACTTGTGCGTATCTTTGGGGTTTACTAATGCCTGTTGACCTAAGGCGGGGGCCAGCATGGGAGCCTGAAGTACGGCCAGTTTCGCAACCGCTCAGCCAGATTAACCTTGCTGCGGGTGCAGTGGTTGACCTTGACACATTTAATATAACAGAAGATTCTGAGCTAGTTAAGGTTAATGTCGCATCCAGTGTTGCCTGTAAGTGGGAGATTAAAACAGTACATGATGGTATAGTCTCTACAGAAGATACGCTGATTACTGATCCTGGTAGTGGTGTTTGGGATTCGCCTTTAGCTAAGGGCTATTTTACTTACGGCAACTTTGTTAAGCTACCAGGTGGCCCAGCGTCTAACTTTAGGATCACGGTAACTAATCTGGATTCAGCTAATGCTGCTAATGTCTATGCGACTGTGTACTGGAATGAGGAGACTATATAGCTATGCCGTCTAATGCTAAGCCTGTTAAGCCTAAGCGCAAGCGTCTTCTTGGTATACTTCTTACGCCTGAAGACCTGCAAGAGTTCAAGAATAGGCGAGGAGCACTTGAACAAGTAGAAATTATGCGTGTGATGATCGCAGAATCATATGTGGTATTTACACGGACGCTTAAAGACAAGTACAACCTACCTGCCCGATACGAGATCGATGTTAGAACGGGAAGGGCAACACCGAAAGATGGCGTCGCCGGAAGTTAATGTCAGGCTCAAGCGTAGGCGTCTTGAGGTACAGATCATAACGCTACGGTCAACTATAGCTCATCAGGGACTCGAAATCATGGAATTAGAGGATCAGATAGAGCAACGGAGAACTAATATAGGGTCATCTGAGAAGGCTATAATTGAGCTTGAAGCACAGCTAGCTCAGTTCCCACCGGCGGAGGCATAATATGGCTGACCTTAGAGCTTATGTCTATTCCGTAGATGTTGATACTGGTGCTACATTCCTGTTTGCTCAGGCTGTAACTATACGGCTGTCTGGTAACCCGCCTATAGAAGCTCAGGGTCAGCAGCTAATGGCTGCATCTATCCCTGTTGTTATGGCATCTAACCAGTCTGCTATAGCTGTAGACACTGAGCTACCCGCAGCCGTAGTCCTTGCTGATGGTATGGCTAATCCTACTCCACCTGCGGTTGGTTCATTTAATATGGTCTGGAATACTGCTACGTGGGATAGGATGCCAGGGGCAACAGCAACCGGCGTACTTGTGAATACAGAGCTTCCTGCTGCTGCTGCTCTCGCCGATAACGCTGGCAACCCAACTACGCCTATGATCGGTGCCTGTCTTCTAGGTTATGATGGTGGTACGTGGGACAGAATTTACACGATAGCTGATGGTGATGCTGTAGCTGCTGGCACTAAGGGATTTATAGTTCTTGGTACTGATGGTGCTAACTATCAGGTAATCAAGGTTGATGCTCTAGGCGCGGTCGCTGTAGTTGTCGGATTACCTGTTGGCCCTGTTACTGAATATGAGACTGCTGCTGCTGTAGCGGCTGGTGCAGTTGGTGTCCTAACTACTTCTGAGCAGGCTTCTCATAGACTATCTGGTGTTGAGGTTTGGGCATCTGTAGGTTGCAAGGTGACTCTACATACAGTGGATAACGGTGTCGAGAGTGCGATACTAGTCATAGGTGGATTTGCTGCCTTTGGTGGCTTCTACTATAAGCCGCCTCATCCTAACTATATTGTTCTAGGAGCTACGGCTGGACTCGATGCTTTCAGGGTGAACGTGACTAACTTAGATGATGCCAACGCCGCTGACGTTTATGCGACATTCCACTATGAGGACGTGTAATGGCTGACCGCAGAGAGCATTTTGGAGAGCCGCTAACAGTTGTTAGCACCGCGCAGGTCGTGGTCGCGGCTGCTGGTGTGAGACAGCAGCTTAATGCTGGCTTGGCATGTGTGGTGGTCAGCATAGCGGCGAATCCCGCTAACACAGGCAATATCTTTCTTGGCAATGTCGCTGTAACTGCTGCTAACGGCAGGATTCTTGCACCAGGAGATGTAATCGATATGTCTATAGATAACCTTAATAGGTTATATATAGATGCTGCTGTAAATGGTGAGGGTATCTCGTATCTAGCGCTAAACTGAGGTAGTGACAATATGGTTCAGGGATTTATGCGTAGCGGTGGTGGTCTAAGGTCACATAATCACTCTAGTGCTGTCTATGGTGGTACTATTCTACAACCGCTTCATTATAGATGGCCTGCGGCGACGGAGTTGACTATCGCTGCGGGTCAGATCGCGGCAACTCGGAGCCATCATACCATCGATACTCAGGGAGATGCAGCGACAGATGATCTAGACTTCATCAATAACCTAGTAGCAAACCAGTGGTATCTGTTTCGCCCTGAGAGTTCTAATCGCACAGTTATCGTGAAGCATGCAACAGGCAACATCTGGTGCATTGGTAACGCAGATTATACCTTGGATGATTCATGGGACTATATGTTAGTCTTCTGCCCTGGCGGTGGTGTAGCCTATGCCTTCTTTCCAGGCGCAGGTGGTGGTGGTGGACATGTGATTCAGGAAGAGGGTGCTCCTCTTGCCCAACGCGCTGGCCTTAACTTTATTGGCCCGTTGGTGAAGGCAACAGATGATGCGGTCAATAATAGGACTAATGTTACAGTTATACCTATTACTGACAGCGCGTTCCAGATGTAGGAGCAATCATGGCCGACCTAGCAGTAACACCAACGACCTTCATACCAAAGAAACTGGCGACGGGCCAACTGGCGGCGGCAAGCGCAGTTCTCTACACCGTTCCCGCAGATACGGCTACGAAGGTAACCACGATTCTCCTGGTGAATGACACCACCACGACCGCTACCGTAACCTTTCATTTCTGCGACAACGGAGGCGGCGAAACTGACCTGAACATCATCTGCAAGACCATGAGTATCCCGCCGTGTGTCCCTGTGATTCTCAACTTCGGGCCTCATGGGTTCTATCTGAACGCGACAGACACCATCGAGGGCTTTGCCTCTGCCGCCGACCAGATAACCTATCACATCTCCGGCGTGGAGGAATCAGCATAATGTCAGGAATCATTGACCTCGGCAAGTATGGCTACGCCACGCGGGACTGCCCGAACGTCATCATCCCGACCTTGGCTCTACCACCAATACTCTCCCCTACTGCTTCCTGGGCATGGCCCGCTGCCTATTCCCAAATCATTGATCCCACCACCTATCCGTTTCTACTCACACAGTTGTTCCAACAAACCAATATGTATGGTGGTACGGCTGTGGATGGGAGTTTCCATTGTGAGGAACTTTTCCAGACTGATATCGGAACCGGAGCGGCGGCGGCTGAAACATCAATCGGCACCGTAATCCATGCCGCAAGCAGCTTTATAATTGTTTCGGGCGTTGTTGACGATGAGGTCAGTGCTACGGGAGGGTCTACCTGCGCTAGAGATGTGTCTTTCGGGCCTGTCGTTATCCCCTCTGGCTCACGTATTGCTGCGAGGATTAGTAAAAGCGGAGTAACCGATGGGGCCCATGTCTCTAACATAGGGTTCTACCTAAGCGGGTATAATCTCACAACCCTGGACTTTGCCTCCGCGCACTTCTTGGATGACCTGTACGTCCGTGGGATGCGCCCCAATTATCCGAAGCCTCAAGTGTCCCTCGGCTCAACGCCGGTAACAGCGGGCGCTGCCTGGGTCTTGGGTGCCTATGCAGTAGTCACGGCATCCCTAGACGAGGATTACCTCATCCGGTCGGTAGCAATCCAGCCCAAAATAACCACAGCCACCAAGTCTGCACAATTCGACATCTCCCTTGGCGCTGCTGGTTCAGAGGTCGTCCAGGCACGAGCAAGCCGCGTGGGGTTTAGCTCCTTTTCTTATCGTGGTATATCTCATATCGAGTTCAAGTATCCGTTTATCGCCTACAAAGGGGAGCGGCTGACGATACGGGCCGCGTCTGCCCTGGCGAGTGCAATCTATAACGTGATGATTTTCGGAGAGAGGATGACCTAATGGCTACCGTTACCATCACCATCCCCGATGCCCTAGTTACGCTCTACAACGAGGCGCGGGCTGCCTGGAACCCGATTATCGCCGAACAGGGCGGCAACCTCATACCGGCACCCACGAAGACCGCCCTGGAAACGCTGCTCAAGAAGTATATCAAGGGCAAGATACTGAGCAATGCGCTACGGGCGGGGCTGTTAGACGCCGAGTTTGACGCCTTGCAGACGCAGTTGGACGCACTCTAGGGCGCTGGGAGCGCCAATACGTATGTTGACACAGACTTTAGATATCGCATCTAGCTCGCTCGATCAGGTAGTGAAGGCTAATAGCACTATCCTGCTATCGATGAGTGACGTTGCTAAGGTAAAGATAGCTGGAATAACCTATGTTGGCCAGGGTGAAACGCTATGGCTATGGGCGGGTATAGCACGAGGTAGCAAGATTCTGTATGAGACTAGGCAGAATGGCACTGTCCTTATGTATCCGGTTATCTTGCCTACTGCTAGAGAACCTACTAGCATGAAGGTAGATATTGATCTAGTTCTTACACCTGTGAATCCACAGCCTGGTACGGCTGATGCTATTATTATAGTTTCTTCTCGTAAGAGCCTTGCGCGTCCAGCATGGCGACTAAGGGCAGTGTGGCTCGATCAGTTCCTGCTATATTAGGGGGTGAGTTATGGGTCAGCGACTAAATGGCTACTGGCTTGCAGAGGTAGTATCTGCTACTGTCAATCCTGATGGCTCAGCAACAGTGTACTTTCTGGTGAAGCAGGGCCTTAATAACGCCACTTGGCCTATAACTGCTGCTCAACGACAGGCAATCATGGATGGTACTTATGCACATATAGTAGGTAGCTATGTTAATACAGGCATGGTTGTGTCACTTGATGAGGCACCGGATGAACCGTATATAGTTCTGCGTCTAACTGACCTACAGAGTGCTCTTGCTATACCTAATGGTGGTAACGGAAATGGTAATGGAGGGAACGGTAATGGTGGTAATGGAAATGGAACAGGTGTTAAGACTGGTATATCACCTATGGTAATTGCCATAGGAGCTATAGCGGTCGTAGGACTTATACTACTAATGCAGCGTAGTAAGACGACAGGAGGATAACGACATGCCAAATGGTGAGGACAACAAGACGGTACTGCTTCTAGTTGGCGCTGGTGCCCTTGCGCTGTTTGCTTTCTGGTATATGAGCAATCAGGGTAAGGGTGATGGAAATGTGCCAACAACATCGACGTTCAGTAATATGGTTGTAACCTTTAGTTAGGGGGCTAGAAATAATGATGATGATGTATGGTCAGCAAGTGGGTGGATTACCTCCACACGATACTATACCTGCGCCTAATGTTGTGAATATCACGTCTAATAGTAGGCCCTCAGCATTAGTACAGTCTGTCAAGTATATGGGGCCAGCACGTACATTCTATCTGCTATCTATGATCTGTATGCCTGCATGGGGTGATCTAAGTGCTATCAAGTTCTTTGGTAGGGATAGTGTTACGCCAATACAGGTGCCAGCTTGTGCTAGCTTGACGATGTTATCTATTCCTATAGCGCTTCCTATGGTTCCAGGTGCGGCATACGTAACAGGTGTTGCAGATGGTGTAGTTGCTGTGATGACTCAGCCTCAGGCTAACTTGGCTAATGTTGTGTATGCAGTTGTCTACACAGGCCAGTATAGGCTGAACTAGAGTAGGTGTTATCTTACTAATAGAAATAGGATAACCTATGTCTATAGTACGGTATACTATCTATGAGGGTGAGACTAGGCTTGACCCATGTGTGCCTGATGATTGGGGCGTTGTTGGTGTATGGCCTGATGTTGGTGTATGGTGGACAGTCTGGCATTGGGATATAATCAATAGCGTCTTCCAGGTAGATTGGGCACCAGATTATACGTGGGTAGAGCTACAGGTAAGCGTATCTGCGCCTTGGGATATGCTGATGAAGAAGGCATTACTCCAAAGCGCTGTAGAGGAAGCCTTCCGTAGCTTGAATAGAGGTGGTTATCCTATACGTGCTACGATGTGGTACAAGTGGGATGGATCACTATGGCAATATGTGATCTTTGTAGAGTTTCTAGAAGGCCCAACAGCAGATGAACTCGTATGGACTATGGGCGTGATCCTGGGTAGGGTTGTTCCTGGTATTGACTTTCTTGCACATGATCACGGTTCTACTTTAGACTTGTTGCCTCCGTCGTCTACTCCAAGTCCACCTCCTAATGGCAATGGCATTACCACTAGCAACATATTGCCTTTTGTTCTACTAGGTGGTGCAGCACTGCTAGCGATATATGCTATGCGTGAGTCATGAGCTATAACAATGATCACTGGTGGCTTTCTAATAACGACCTTGCTAGGATAGTCATAGCTGTATTTCCTGTAAATAGAGATATAGCTATGGCTGTTGCCTTGGCCGAATCAGGTGGTGATGCTTGGGCCTGGAACACTGTTGGTGAGGATTCTAGAGGCCCCTGGCAGATAAACGTCGCGCCTAATGCTAATCCTAAGTATGCTAGCTGGGACTTTTGGGGTGCCTGGGGGCCAGTGCTTAATGCTCTGGCGGCGTTAGAGGTGTCATCAGGTGGTACTTGGTGGTCGCCTTGGAGTATGTATAATAACGGTGTCTATGAGCAATATCTACAGCAGTCGCGTCTTGCGATAGCTGCGGCTCTCTATCAGCCGCCAGTTCCTGTGCCTGATCCGCCACCAGCACCTCCACCGCCGCAGCCTCCGCCATACTATTATCCTATGCCGGTGCCTGTCTATCCTATCTATCCTGAGCCTGGTTTGCCATATGCCTTTATGTTCGGGGCGCTAGTTCTTTATGGCATGTACGTACATTCGTTCGTATCTAAGAAAAAGCTAGCACTCAAGTTCTACCGCTAAATTGCCTCTCAAATAGCCTCATTATCTATTGACATTGGTTTTCGTATCTGTTAGACTCCGAGAGTCATAGCTGGACGCGGGATCGCCATAATACGTCAAGTGGCGGTACATGACATAAGAGCAGGGAGGCTCTAGATTTGTCCCTAAGAGGCAACATGAATATACGCAAGCGTATCGCTGGTGGTGGCCTAGATAGCAAAGGTCAGCGAAAGGCAAGCTATCTTATTATTCCGCGTCTTTGGCTACAGCAGATTGAGATTGCTACAGGGGTTGTACCTGAGTATATAGACTTAGAGGTACAGCCTCTTTCTATAATTATGAGGCCAGTTATGAATGGAGAACGAGAGGAGGTCACGGATGACAAAACTGTGGAGGAATGAGTATCGTGATTTCTTTCGTTCTCCTGTACCATCACCACCTGCTATAGTAGAAGAAGGTCTATTACCAGTACAATCACGTATGATAATAGGTGGTGAGGAGAATGTCGGTAAGACTATCCTTGCTACACAACTAGCATTAGATATAGCTTCAGGATCATCATTCCTGAGGCTGTTTGATATCTCAAAGCCGCGTAGGGTATTAGTGATACAGGCTGAGGTTGCTGAGGCGCTATATCAACGTAGGTTAGCTAAGAGTGTCAAGATATATTCTCGAAAGATACGTTCTGGCTATTTGCACTTTGCTGGCCCAGGTATAGAGTTAGATACTAAGACAGGTAGTGACCTGTTTATGACTATGGTTTCTGAAACTAAGGCTGATGTAGTTATCATTGACCCTATGTATAAGTTCTGTTCTGGTGACGAGAACTCCGCAGGAGAGGTCAAGCGGTTTCTGCATGTGCTAGATAGTGCGTTAAGTGAGTATGGTATATCTGTGATTATGACGCACCATAAGCGCAAGCCATATGTTACATCGTCAGGTAAGGTAGTACGTGTAGGTCTAGCTGACTTTCGAGGATCATCGGTGTTAACTGGTTGGGCAGATAGTCGCCTTATAATGACTGATAATCCTCCTAAAGTTACTCTCGATATGGAGCTTAGGCATGCTACGTCTAAGCCTCAGCGGATTATCCTAACATTGGATAGAAAGACAATGCTATTTACTGCTGAGCTACCTGGTAGTGCTACTCTTGCCGAGGCTGTAGTTGTAGCGCTGGTAGCGAGGGGTATAACTAGGTATAATCAACTTGCTGCCGAAGTAGCTAAAGAGCTAGGTAAATCTACTCGCCATGCGAAGCGGGTTATTGCATCATGTAGGGCAAAAGGTCTTGTTGGTACAGCTACACCGCAGTTGCTTTTACCTCAGGCATCTAGTTGGGATGTTGAAGAGGACGAGATAGATGTCTCTCCTATTGCTGTGGGAGACGACGATGATGACTAGTGACATGTCATCACCATATGGATCATGTCACTGTACTGATAGAACATCTGTCTGGTGACAGTGACATGGTGACATCCCTTATATATAAGTAGGGGTGACAATGTCACCATGTCATCACCGGCTGACGTGAGCTATTCCAGAAACACAGTTCATGTATCGTCTAAGATAATTGCTAAGTGTCATGATCGGTAAGGGGTATAGTTAATTAGGAGGTACGTATCATGCCCTGGGACACAGAGGAGTTTGTTCCTCTAGATGACTTCGACGGAACAGTAGTGCAATCAATATGGAAACAAGGACTGGAGGGGTCTACGCAGCTAGAGCTAACGATTCAGGTTCACGAGGTATATGCACCAGCGGAGGCCGGTAATCCTGGTGAAACTAAGGCCTGGTACTCAGCTGGTCGTAAGGGATGGGATATCGTAGATGGTGGCCTGCGTGTCATCCCTGCTCAGCAAGGGCAACGCTTTCATGCTAATAGCAAGGTTGGTATGTTGCTTGACCGTGTTGCCAAAGAGTTAAATCTAGATGTAGTAGTCGGCAAGGGTGAACCCGAAGAGGCTGTTATCTGGATAGGTGAGCGGTTCCGCTGGCAGCGTGTAGCGCAGTCATATGCTGGGTTGGCAGGTGCCGAGGGAGAAGAGAAGCGTAATGTAGAGACTAGTATCTTGCTGCCTGTAGAGTATCGTACTGCTGGTGTCGCTACAGCGCCTCAGCCTGCTGCCGGTGCTCCTGATCAGCCAGTACAGCCAACAGCAGCATCTTTTGCTATTGCTGATACTGATCTTGTTATCATTCAAGCGCTTGCTAAGAGCAAGTCGAGTGATGGTAAGGGTCAGGCTGTCAGGATTGCTATAGCGCGGGAGCCTCGTCTTAACGAGAATGTTCCTCTTATGGAAGCACTATTAAATAACCCTGATGCTATCGTCGAGCTAGAGGCAGCAGGAAAGCTGGTTGTTCAGAATGGTGTCTACCAGTAGCGATAATGCCCAGGCTACATTCGATAGCCTTATCCCTACGCCTGTTAGTCTTGCTGATGCTGTCTACTCAAGTGCGTTAGAGTCTACTTATCCTGCTTGGGATGGACGCTGGCGAGCTACTGAGTGCCTGCGTTGTCATAGGGCAATGCTCTATCGTGCGTATAATCGGCCAGCAGAACATAAGTTTGGTAGTCCTTTTGTCATGGAGCTTGGCCTCTTACTTGAGGATGAGATAGTTGCCAGACTAGCTGTGCAGGGTATACGTGTAGAGCATCGCGGTAGGGTCTTCACTAGTACACGTATTCCTATAATATGTCATCCTGATGGCTTCTATTCTGGTGAGTTAGTTATTCAGAATGGCATACTATCTGTCCGACAGGGTAAACTGCGTCTGCTAGAGATCAAGACGATGGCGCATGAGTATTTCCTAGAATGCAAGACCTTTGGCTTAGCGAAAACTCGTCTTGATCTAGTAGGCCAAGCACAGCTATATCTTGCTGAATCTAAAGAGGAACTAGGTGTCTCTGAGGGCACATGGCTTGTCATGGATCGTGATATGCGTAACCGCGATGGGCTATTCACTGAGGACTTTAGCTACAACTCAGCGATAGTAGGAAAGCTAGACGAGAAGATCATAATAGCTAAAGATGCTGTTGACAGAGGACTGGAACCAGAAGCGCTTTCCTGCTCGCACGAGTTCCTAGACAGGTTATTGTGCCCTTGGGGGCATCTGTGTGGGCCTATACCGCCTGAGATATACGATGCGACGCTAAATACGGCAGCTATTAGGTTCCTAGAGTGTAAGAGTATACAGGATGACTGCGATGATGTCGTAGAGGTCTGCCGAGCTATGATATCTCAGGTTATGGAGGATAAAGGTGTTACATCGCTACATGTAACTCCACAAGGAATACAAGCAGGCTATGGCTTAACAGCGACTATGCGTGAAGAAAAGCGAACAGTCACTAATTGGGATGTGGCTAAAGCTACGCTTAGCCGAGAGCAGCTTGATCAAATATTCGAGCCTCAGCTTAATCAGGTGTTGCGTATAGAGAGGGATAAGAAGCGATGACTCGCATAGCTATTTGGCTTCTTGGTGGAGTTCTAATGATAGGTGGCAGCGCTTGGGGAATTGCTGATGGTTATACATGGCTTGTCGCGGTTGTGATGGGAACTAATTTAGTTGTAACGAACAAGCTAATCAGTGAATTAGAGTCTATGGGTAGGAAACGGTGACAATTTACTTAGTCAACTACGATCCTGATGGTGATGATATAGCTGTCGTTATAGATGGTAAGCCTAAGATGCTTGGCCCTAAGAAAACAGAGACTATACCTGGTGACAGTGATGTTATTATTAGGGTCAGTAAGTTTGATAAGCAGGTTATGGTTAGCGTTGAGCATAAGGCTGCAAGTGAGGTAGGACACCATGAAGATCAAAACTGATGGCTCTATAGAGTGGTGCTGCGATGAGGCTAAGTCATCACAGTTCTTCCAGCCAATGTGGGAATATGGTAGGATTACTGGCTTTGTGCTGAGATATGGTGACTATACTGATGAGGAAGCAAAGTATTGCCCGTTCTGTGGTACTGAGATAGAGCGTGAGGAAGTTGCAGCAGGGAGTGCTACCTAATTATGAGAGAGAGACTCTTGATCGGCGGTGATGCCAAGTCAGGGAAGACGCATACTGCACTGGATATTATCAGTAACGATCTAGGTGCCAAGTGTCACTATATAGAATGCGATGATGGTGTCAGGCGTCTAGTACAACTACAGTTCCCATCGTTGCAGTGTCCTGTGTGTAAGGGCGCACGTGCTGACTCTAATGGCGTGATATGTAGAGGGTGTGGTGCCTCTGGTGTGGATACCAAGCGTATCACACTTACTACCGTGCATAACTGGCCTGACTTCAAGGCGGCTTGTAGCAAGGCGGTAGAAGAGGTCAAGGCGCGTAAGCTGGGTGCTTCTGACTGGATTATCCTTGATGGTATTGACATCATACATGCCTCACAGCGCTTTGAGTATGTCAGCCGTGTGTATGCAGGTACAGTAGATAAGGACACAAAGCAGCAGATAACATCAACTTGGGATGCCGTGATCGCTAGGCGTCGGACTGGTGCGCCTGTTCTCGAACCGAGTGATTGGGAGCCGATATACTCTGAGTTCGAGTCTGCGCTTAATCCTATTGTGTTTGAGAGTCCCTGTAATGTCTTAGCTACCGCTGGCTTGTCTGAGCTAAGGACAGAGGGCAGATATGAGGACAAGAATCAGACAGCGTTCTATCGGGCAATGGGAATGCCCTGGAAGTTCGACGGCTATAAGCGAATGCCGCGAGTCTTTGATACTCTGATCACCACTGCGTTTGACCTGAGTGGCTATTACTTCACTGTATGGGGTGACAGGGGTAGTCGTGGCATGGCTGGTCATCCGGTAGGTCAACGCATAAAGCTGGTGCAGGGGTTCTTCTTTGACTATCTCGTGAAGATGGCAGGATATGGAGGCTAATTATGATGGAGCTAAACGCTGACTTTCTAAGTCGCCTTATTAGTCAGATACGCCAGCAGGGTAGTGTAGCTATCACGCTTGGCAGTGGTACTAGGCTGATAGCTACCTGGAAACAGGATGCTGCTGCTGTACCTACTATAGAGGTCAAGATAGTGCCACCGCCATTGCCACTAGACGATGCTGATACTCGTCCTCGTGTATTGTGTCCACAATGTAGAGGAGATCGCGAGGCTTTCTTGAGTGGTCTACCATGTCCTGTCTGCAATGGTAAAGGCTGGATATATCAGGAGTGAGATTGGGGAGTCTAGTGAGAGTGCAGCCCCTTAGCGCGAATCCCCGCCGATTCTAACTTTGAGGTCTACTAGGCTCCCCTTTTCTAGTCTGTCGCTGAGTAAGGTGAATAAGCGTCGCTAACCAGGATCGTCGAACGGAGTGTTTGAGAGTCTGACAAAGCAGGGTATAATACCTATTCAGCGACAGGGTAGAGAGGAATGAGGCTAGGGCTTTGTGAGCTAGTCCAGGCGCCGGTAGTATGGGCTGTACCTGCTTGATAGACACGGGTATCACGCCATTGGCCCTAGCCTCAATAACAAATGCCATATAGTGTATCCTATGATTGTCATACATGTGGCTGTGCATTCTCTGTTAAGTTCAGAATGAGGACAAGGGCACCTGATGTTACTCGTTGCTCTAACTGTGGATGTGAGGATGCTCACAAGATTCTGTCTGATCAAGAACAGATGTCTTACCAGGATAGGCATATGCTTATAGAGTCTGCTGCTAGTGCTAGGCGAAGAGGCCAGGGAGACAAAGACTGACAATACTTAGTAGTGCCAATGAACCGCCTCAGATACGTAAAGTCCTAAAGTCTATAGACGCTGATATACCTGTGGACTATATGTTTTACGCTAAGGGCATCAAGGTGATGATAGAGCGTAAGGTTGTGCCACAGGACTTTATGGCATCCTGGTTCGATGGCAGGCTAACACAACAAATGGCATGTATGGCTGAGAATCGCCTTGGCTTTATACTTCTAGAGGGTACGTTTCCTGTTCGCAAAGACGGCTGTATTCAGATTGGCCCTCGTGTCCTTAGTGTCACGATAATGCAGATCAATAACAGGCTAGCGTCTATGGCCTTATATGGTGTTATTCCATTATATTCACCGTCTATGCACTGGACACCTTATATTATCAAGAGTCTGTATGAGCTATTTCAGAAGGACGTGCATCTTAGTGTTCTAACCAGGCCAGGTGTTAAAGTGCCGTCGTCGTGGAAGATAAGGACACCTAAGATACTTGGTCTGCATTATGTTCAGGGGCTACCTCATATAGGTGCTAAACGGGCGTTAAAGCTGTGGGAACGCGCTCATAGCCTCAGGATGATATCAGTGCTAACTCGTGAGGAAATGCAAGAAACTCTAGGCCCAAAGCTAGGCGCTGATGCCTATGACTTTCTGGATACGCAGTGGGTGAGTGGCGATGAAGAACAGGAGAATGACGATGGCGACGACTGATATGTATATTCGTCTTTCATATGACGAGTACAAGGACTTTGAGCAGCAGCTTAAGGATTATAGTATTCTTGAGACTGCACATACTAGCGTTGAGGGATATTATCATAAGAGCTTTCGTCTTAGGGTAGGTGGTGTTACTTTTGAGGTGCATGGGCCTCTTGTAAAGTCTGGCGAGTAGTGGTGGTTGATGACGACTCAGACGAGGAATATCAGGATGGACATAGCAGTTAGGGACGCAGTAGAACGATGCAAATGGCGTAAGCTAGCTCGCTGTGAGGTATGTAGTAAGCTAATCGAGGTGATCGGGCGCTTCGAGGATAAAGATAATGGCATGACAGAGCATATGTTCGAGACAGGTCATAGCTCATTTGCTTGCCTTGCTCTTAACTCTATTCCGATTAGCGAGGAAGATTTAGCACTGCTACAAGATCATGCGCGTAGGCTTAGGGCAGCGTTTGGTTTGATACCAGATGATTTCAGTATCGAGACAGATCAAGATTGAATACGAGGGTGACATTATCAGAGTCTACTCGCCATATAACGCTGCCTTCGTCCGAGCTATTAAAACACTGCCTTCTGGTACTCGTCTCTGGAATAGTGCTGGTCGCTATTGGGCAGTAGATATAGCTCAGGAAGAAAAGCTAGTGGAGATCATGTCTAGGTTCTTCACTGTTGATGAGATAGCTGATGAAGATCCTGATAGTATAGAAATGCCGGATCATATTAGGTCTAAGCTGTGGGAGCTACGGGTTATGAGTGCAGGAGTTAAAAATGGATAGGCAACCGCCGAAGTATAAGGTAGACGATATTGTAGAGGAGATTGGGTTTGGAGGAAAGCCTGAAGGTGATCCGACAAGTGTAATCGTTGATGGCCCTTTTGAGCCTGGTGTTAAGAGAGTAACTGCCACAATGGGTATTGATGATTATACGTATCTTGTCAGGGGTGGACTAGAGGTGCATATAGCAACGGAGAGTTCTCTTGCTACGCCTGATCGGGTATGGGAGAATTGTCCAGGTGAGCATCGACATGTTGGTGATACATGGCAACGCAATAAGAACACGTATAGTAAGCGTGACTGTCCCTGTCGTCAAGATGATGATTTCTAGAGGATAATATGCTACCTGAGCCTCTATATAAGCGCGATGGCATCTATATCTTCTGTGGTGACAGTCAGGAGATACTGCCTAAGCTCCTTAAGGCTTGGAGTGTAGACCTGGTTCTTGCTGATCCGCCATATGGCCTTAGCGGTAAACACGACGAAGCCGAGATAGTAGTAGAGCGCCCTGGTGCTCCGTTATATCTTAAAAGGCAATACGGCGATTGGGATTTAGAATGGAATCCTGAGTGGTTTCTGGCAGAGGCCGCTCGTATACTCAAGCCAGGTGGTAGCTTAGTGGCATTCATGGCGCATGAGTGGATTCCTCTATATGA
>Ga0315291_10001692_pt1 | contig 29357 bp, 26 predicted proteins | sample YL17G12_20_MG_FD_203070 | JGI IMG/M metagenome (GOLD analysis project Ga0315291, IMG submission 203070) | Sediment microbial communities from Yellowstone Lake, YNP, Wyoming, USA - YL17G12_20 | ecosystem: Environmental > Aquatic > Freshwater > Lake > Sediment | place: USA: Wyoming | collected...
ATCAAATGTTACCTAATACCTATCCAAGCTAATGAGATAATGAGAGAAATCGATAAATGGAAGGACAGCCAATTAGTGATCTATTGAAGGTTTCTTGGGTCGGTTCGGGTATTAGATTTCACGTACCGCTTTCCCTGGATTGAACTCATTTTAATTTTTTGATGCTATTTATATAAGGTTTTAGGAAGCTTTTGCACCTTCCACTTATCTTTACCTTTTTTAAAAACTCTTTGACCTCTGAAGGAATTAAAATCACCTTTTCAGTGATAATCTTTTTGCATAAAGAAATTGGAATTTTTTCAAAATAGGGATTTTCAATTTTCACCTTTCCGGGTATGCTTTTATAAACTTCCCTGATGGAGCCACTTTCTCTTATATGATTTAACTTTATTCTGAACCTCTCTGGAATAAATTTGCTCTCTTCACAGGCAAGATAAACCGGCAAAGATTTCTCTTTGGCGCAAAGACACAAGGGATAACTCCCGATTTTGTTGACGAAATATTCTTCCGTAACGCCATCCGCCCCTACCAAAATCAAATCAGCTTCATCCACCAATAAACCTATCGCCGCATCGACCATCAATGTTACACTAATCCCCCAGGAGCTCAAAACAGAAGCTAATTTTCTCCCCTCCAGCAAAGGTCGGGATTCGCAAACCATCACCCTAAAATTCTTCTTTTTTTGTCTGGCTTTCTTAAAAATTGATAAAACCGAACCGGAGAAGCTCAAAGTTAGAACAGTCGATTTATCCTTTATCCATTCTTGCCCATTATTCCCAATTCGTTCCAGAGAAGTAAAAGAATTTCGGAAAAACTTTAGGGCTTTGATCTTAGTCAATTGTCTCAAGCACTGAACTGAACCTGATTTTTCCTTCTTAAGCGAAGTTATTATGGAATTGCTCAGATTGAAAATCGGAACCACATCTGGCTTAGAACCAATTAAATCTTGGCACAGAATTGAAAGTTTATCCATATAATCTTTTGAATTCTTGGCATCTATCTGCTCGGAAAAAGCGATAAAGATTAGGGATGCTTTTCGGGAAAGCTCTGACGCGCCGGACAGATGGTCTTTTCTTAATTGGGTGATTGGGTTTTTGTATCCCCCGGAGGCTGAGGGCATAAGATTTTATCTGTATTTTTGAAGTGGAGTTTCACAAACTTTACTAAATTTTCCTTGCCGAATTTTTCTAATACCTTTTTCGCTACCTCATCCACAAACGCCGATGAACCTTTGGGTAAAGCCAATCCTGCTTCGGAAGACAATAAAGAAAGCCTTCTCAAAAACTCAGCCCGAGCCAGAATGGAGGCCGCCGCCACGGCAAAATCGGTCTCCCCCTGAGGCATCTGTTTTAAAGAGATCTTTTTCCCCTTTTCCATCAATGCATTTTTTATATAGCTTTCATCCCCGAACTGATCCGACACAGCTTTAGGACATTCGATCCTCAAAAGGATATTCTCTATCACCCGGGCATGTCCCCAGGCTAAAAGGAGATTTAGATTTCTCATTTTGTCATATAAAAGATTATATTTCTCTGGACCGATAACTACCACTGAGTAAGGGCAGGTGGTGCGAATTCGATAATCCATTTGCATTATAACATTATCTGAAATTTTTTTGCTATCCCGGATATGCAAATTCTTAAGTCTTTCCATTCTATTCTTATCCATATAGACCCCGGCAATTACCAAAGGTCCAAAAAAGTCCCCTTTGCCCGATTCATCTGTCCCGATCCAGCCCAACTCTGATCTGGGAACTCTTCGAATAATCCTTTTATTTGCCTCTTCCATACCTTTCCTTATCCGTTTTTTGGAGTGTCCCGCCTTTGGCGGGACCAATAAGATAAAGTTTCTGCCGAAGGCAGATCCGCCTAAGGCTGTAGGGGCGGGGTAACCCCGCCCCTACTTTACCCTCCAGAAAATCGAAAATTTTTGCCTGATTACGCTCGCTCTAAATATTCTCCATTCCGGGTGTCGATTTTAACCATTTCTCCTTCTTTAATGAATAGTGGAACCTTTACCACCAAACCGGTCTCCAAGGTAGCGTTTTTCACAATGTTGCTGACCGAATCCCCTTTTATTCCTGGCTCGGTGGAAACTATCTTCAAAACCACCGAGGTAGGAAGGTCCACATTCAGCGGGTTTCCCTCGAAGAACAGAATCCTATATTCTGAGTTCTCCTTCAAATACCATTTGAAATCTCCCAACTGCTCCTCAGTTAAGCTGATCTGCTCATAGCTTTTTGAATCCATAAAGAAATATTCATTGCCCGAATGGTAAAGATATTGCATCATCTTCTGTTCAAAATCCGGCTCCTCAAAAGTCTCTCCGGCAGAGAAAGTTCTCTCCAGCACTGCTCCGGTCTTGATATGTTTGAGCTTGGTGCGAACAAAAGCCCTCCTTTGGGCAGTGCGGGCGTGTTGGAAATCTACAATATAATAGGGCTCCCCCTCCACCTTGATCTTCAATCCTTTGCGAAAGTCTGTAGTAGAAAGCATTGTTAACCTCTCCAATCACTTTTTTTAATTCAACGCCATTCCGCCTAAGGCAGTTCGACAAGCTCACTGCCCTGTCTTCGACCCTGAGGCTCAGACCCGAAGGGAGCGAAGTCGAAGGGCGGCTCCTTCTTTTGCGGAAATATAATAAAATAAATCACTAAAGCAAGAAAAATTATACAAGGGAAGGGGCAAGAGTCAAGACCAAAAAAACAGATGCAAGGGGCAAGGGTATAACTATTCCCACCTGGAAGCAGCAGGTTGTAGGGCAAGGCTTCAGCCTTGCATTGTTTTTTATCTGCGCTCTCAGTCTGGTAGGGGCGTTCAATTGAACGCCCCTACCACGTTACTTCCAGTGGGTAGTGGGTAGCCCTGGGTCCTCAAACCCAGGGCTATTTTGGTCTTGTGACCTATCAGAGATAGGTTATCATCAAACAAAAGAAAAAGGGCTGTCCCCCCTCAAAACAGCCCTCGGTGGAGAGAGGCACTCCACTTTACCCCCGCCTTTGGCGTGGGATTTCAGTCAGAGGTGAAGAAAATTCCGCCGAAGCGGAGAAGAAATTTTTTTGAAGTTTTTTTAGGGAGTGACCAGTCCCAGCCCCCCTGGGGGACTGGTTCGGATAAATCCTTTTACCCTTTCTCCCTTGAATGGCTTCCTTCCATCTCTTTTTCTAAATCAAACAGCTCCATCCCCAAAGGGTGGGTTTTATATTTTAACTGCGAAACATCCGCCAGCACATTTAACACCAAACAGATTTTCTGTAACTCCTCCCTCATAAATAAAACCAATTTTTGTGTCTCCTCTCTATCCATCCCTCCATTATTCAACGAATCTAATGATAATTGGGCTTTTCCTAAAAGCACTGTCAACGGATCCCCAAGATAATAACGGATGGTATTCATCAATCGAACATTGGCTTCCAGGGCAATCTGTTTTTTCTCTTCCTCGAAAAAACTTCCTAACAAAGTCTTCATCAGCAGATTATTTTTCTCTCTAATCATCTTTAAAATCGATCATCTTTTTTAACATTATCGTATTCCCCCCCTGTCAGAACCTGTCAGCACCTTGAAAAATTTTTTTAATTTTTCATTTTCAGGCTGTAGGGGCGGGGTAACCCCGCCCCTACATCTATTCCTTCTATACCCGAAATCCATTTTAACACATCATCTAAATTTTCCACTTGGGCTGAATAGACTATTTCCCCATTTCTTAGGGTTTTTACTTTTCTAAGGATAGAAGGAGTTTTCAACTTCATCAAGGAAACAGCGTCTTTGGAGAATTCGATCCTGATATTGCATCCCTCCTGAGATATCTTTTCTTTTCCACAACTATCCAGGCTTTTCTTTTCACAGTTCCTTAAGATTTGTTCCAGATCAAATTTTTTCTGCCGTTCAAAGGTTCTGCCCAAAAGCATAACCTTTTTTATCTGGCTCATTGGAAAAAGATGGAACTCTTTATGTGCAAGGCAGAATCCCACCAATCCCCAGTCTCCCTGAAAAAAAACTAAAGCGTGAGGTTCTATTTCGCTACAGCGAACTTTTTCAGAGGGATAACACTGGCAAAAAAACTTCACCGCTTGATTATTGAGGATCGATTGTTTGAGGAGATTGAATATCAGGGGGTTATCCTTTCCCCCGCCGAAGGCGGGGGATCCTTCGGAAGTATCTTCAAGGTCATCTATTTGGATTTTAACAGAGTTTTTTATTTTCTCCGCATAGGGCTTAATCTGGGGATTTAGATTTCCCTCAATCTTTGCTAAGGCACTTTTAGCTGATGTAGATAAATGACTTTTCTCGAATAAAAGATCGGAGGTCAACGCTAAGCGCAAGACCAAATATTCGTCTAAGGTGAAATTTAATGAAGGCAAAAAAGCATCGGGTAATATCTTGTAACCGTTGTCAAAATAGACCGGGATTTTGGCAGAGGATAAAGAAAGTATATCCCGGTATATTGTGCGTTTGGAAACTCCGCACTCTTTGGCTATATTAGAAGCATATAAAGTTTGTCTGGTTTTCAGTAAATTAATTTCGTGTAATAACCTATCGCTTTTGGACATCCTGTCCTTTCCCCCCAATTAAATTATTCAGTTGAAATTAAAGCTATTTTACTGACAAACCCTGTCACTCCTAATTTAAAAAAAATTAAAAATCAATAAAAAGTACCATCTGGACGATACCAGTCCTTTGTTAAGATTTTTAGTTAATCAAAAAGTGTGCCAGCTCAGAAGAAAGATCTGAGGTTTTAGCTAAGTGATAGTAAATGAAGGAATTAAGTCGATGAGGAATAATTTATATAAAATTCTTAAATAGAAAAGTGTTTCATTACGAGACGAAGAGGTTTCAAAATGAGACAGAACCTACCCCTCTTTTTCCATCTCAGGTGGACCCTCCTTTTTGCGAAATCCTTCGGAAAACTCCTTTAATTTCCTCCACAAAGTTGTCCGGCCAATTCCTAACTGGGCTGCGGCTTTAGAATAATTCCACCCATTTTTCTCCAATACTTCCAATATATGTTCTCTTTCCTTTTCCCTTAGGTTGTTGGTTTGATGTGTCGGTGATATTTCTCCCCACATTCTTTTATTTTCCGGCATGAATAAAATGTCTGAAGGAGTTAATTCATCAGCGGAGGTCAAAGCAACCCCTCTCTCAATAGTATTCTCCAACTCTCTTACATTCCCGGGCCAATCATAACCCACAAGCATTTCAACCAACTCATTTTCTAATCCCTTTATCTCCCTCCCCAGCTTTTCTGAATATTTTTTGACAAAATGATTAGCCAATACAACGATATCATCTTTTCTTTCCTGGAGCGGAGGAATATAAATGGACAGCACAGACAAGCGATAATATAAATCCTCTCTGAATTTTCCCTCTTTAACTAAAGACAAGAGATTTCTGTTGGTAGCGGCAATAATTCTGGTATTGATTTTTTGATATTTCTGGCCTCCTACTTTTCTTATCTCCAGCTCCTGAATGGCTCTCAAGAATCTGGTCTGAAGAGTTAAGGATGCATCGCAGATTTCATCTAAAAAAACAGTCCCTGGATTTGCCTCCTCAAAAAGCCCCTTTTTATCAGCCATAGCACCGGTAAAAGCCCCTTTAACATAACCAAAAAGTTCGCTTTCCAATAAAGTCTCGGGCAGACTGGAACAGTTTATTGCCACAAAGGGTTGATCTGCCCTTAAGCTGAGATTATGGATAGCTCGAGCTAAAAGCTCTTTTCCTGTCCCGGATTCCCCTTCGACTAAAACCGTGATATCGGTCTTAGCAATCTTGTGAATAATAACCATTATCTTCTTCATGGCCTCTGACTGAAAGACAATCTCTTTCAAAACCGCTTTTTCTCTTTCCGCCTCTTGATAAGATTTACTCTCAGATAAAAGCTTTTTTCTATTTAAAATCTTTTCGATTAAGAAAAGTAGAGTGTCGCTCTTACAGGGCTTGGTTAGATAATCGGTTGCTCCTTTTTTCACTGCTTCTACTGCCGAGGGGATGGTCCCATATCCAGTCAGAATAATCACCTCTGTTTCTGGGTTTTTACTTTTAACCTCCTCCAGAACATCCATTCCCGATTTCCCTCTCATCACCAGGTCAGTGACAACCAAATCGTAGTTTTTATTATTTAATTTAACTATAGCCTCTTCCCCACTTTCTGCTTCATCCACAGAGTAGCCATCCTTTCTCAAAAGAATGGCTAAGGCTTTTCTAAAGGAACCTTCATCGTCAACTAAAAGTATCGTAGGCATAATTTATTTACTTCATTGTAATGTGGGGGTCGCATTTATGCGACCCGAAAAAAGTTAAAATAGAGGGAAAACGCTTTGGTTTTATTTTTGTTAAAACAATGGTGGACATTTTAGACCAATTGTAAACGGGCTTGATAAATCAAGCCCCTACAGAAACTTTCCCTTGCCCCTTGACCCTTTTTCTTTGGACACTAACAACCCACCAAGTTTAAATTTAAGTATACACACGACTAAGCTTCTCCGAAATTTGTTTTATCTCTTCCCTTAATTTTTCAGGTCTTAAAACCTCCGCCTCGTCTTTAAATCCCAAAATCCATCTCAAAATCTCCTCAGTCTCTCTAACCTTGACTTTATAGATCAAAGACCCATCGTCCAATTTCTCTATCTTTTCCGAAGGATGATGGATTCCCGATTCAATCACCTTCACCGCCTTCCCTTTGAACTTAATCTCCACTTCTGTTGGCTCCCCCTGATAAATCTCCCAGCTATCTTTGAAGAATTCAGTAACTGAAAAATCTTTTTCCCTTTCAAAGGTTTTATTCAATAGTGAAATCTTTTTTATTCGATTAATCCGAAAGATTCTTATCTTTTGTCTTAAATGACAAAAACCAATAAAATACCAGGCATGTCGGCGAAAGATCAAACCATAGGGGTCGACTTCCCGAATAGTCTCACCTGAATCTAAAGATTCGTAAGAAAGTTTTATGGTCATGTTATGCAAAATTGCCTGTTCAATCAGATTAAACCACAATGAGAATTTAGAAAAATCTGAGGTCGATTTAACATCGATCTTAACTGGCTCTTTTTCGCCTTCTGCGGAAATTTCAGAGAGCTTAGCCTTAAGACCGGAGCTCAAATTTGTATCTATTTTAGTCAAAACCCTCTTGGCTGATCTTTTCAGAGGACTCTGCTGGGATAAAGGGGAGGATTCCAAAGCCAGCTTCAAAGTCAAGTAATCATCCAAATCAAAGTTTAGAGGAGGCAAAAAAGCATCAGTTAGAAGTTTATATCCATCGTCAAAATAGATGGGGATATTGGCTGAGGATAAGTCGATTATGTCCTGGTAGATAGTCCTTTCCGAGACCTCGCATTCCTTAGCCAGATCGGAAGCTCTTAACTTATTTCTCGACCTTAAAAGATTTAAGATATAAAGCAGACGGTCATATTTAGACATTTTGCAACTCCTTTGCAAATAAAAAACCAGAGACTATCAATCCCACATAGGGGTTTGATTTATCAAACCCGATTGGTCATACTTCAACCATTTTAGTGAGATAAATCAGCTCGTGCTTTTTGAGTCCCAAAAATGACAGACAGTGCCTACCTTTTATAATGCCTCCCTTTTCAAGGGGCAAAGAAACACACCCTTTTGTTTTTTATTTAAAGAGTTTTTTCTTCTTTGTCAAGCTTTTTCGTTTTTTTTGAAAAGAAATATTCGCGGGCATAAATTCCCCTCTCTATTTTTGAATTAAACTACCCTAATTTGATAGTTGTAAGAACACCGATACAGAGTAATGCCCCAGTGAGACTGGGGCACTATCCAATCGGCATTTAATCTTCTGATAAATCTACCTGATAAGGTTACCCCGCCTATGGCGGGGCTCGTGAAAGAGTCTGTTCATACCGCAAGCCTATCTTTGTTATCAGGCTTTTCCTTTTATTTTTAAAAGATTGCAGCCTGGTTCGATTCAACGTCCCTACGACCAAACATTCTTTCAAAAAACGGGGAATTCTTCCCATAAACTATGGTTTTACCACCATAATTTTTTTTCAAATCCAATGTACACCTTTTCAAAAGGTTATCCGCTTCCCAGGTTCATAAGATACCGTAACTCAAGGCATTAGCCTTGATAATTGAAAACAAAAACCTTCCTTTTTAAGCCAGATCAACTCAGGCATAAAAATTGCCTTTCTTCTTTTTGCCACAAGCGGTAGAACAGACATTCTTGTCTGTTCTTTATTGTCAGACAGGTTCGTATGAATGCATACGCAAATGTCTGACCCACCGAAAAAGTTGAGAAGTTCTTTATGTAGCGGAAACCTTTAGGTTTCCAAAAGAAAATGGAAGGCTGAAGCCTTCCGCTACCAAAGGGGGTCTTAATGCATAAGAGATTTGAAACTAATGGCACTGAAGTTCTAATTAAAGCTCTTTTTTGGGGGGTAGGGATATTAATTCTTTTTTTGATATTTCTATCGTTAGTCCAATGCTCCATAAGAAAACCTTCCTCTCCTACCTGGAACACTAAACTGATCATCCCATTGGTCAACAAGACCTATGATATGACAGAAATTGTAGAAAAGATAGATGAGCCGTCTCTACTATTAGACAGCTTAGGAAATCCCTGCTTTTATCAGGAGATCGAGATAGACACTTTCAAAATGGAAGAACTTTTGACCATCCCGGAAAATCAAATGAATTTCAAAGAGACTCTGGGAGTTTTGACCATCAGCTCACCCGATACTCAGGTAAATGAATTCTACTTAAATGAAGTCTATCCAGGACCACCCGGTTTAGTGCCGCCTTTCAGCTTCTTATTAGAGGAAAATCTTCAACAGATAAATACCTTCACCTCAGTAAAAGTCGAAAATGGGATAGCTTATGTCACAGTTTCCAACCATCTCGGGGTAGACATAGATTCATTAAGTATCGACCTGGTCGATGATCTATCCTCTCAGGTTTTAAAAACGGTGGTATTTTCCGAGGGGGTGAAGAATGATTCTTCAAAAACTCAAAGTGCAGATTTAAAAGACCAATCCTTTTCCAATGACCTCTCCTACAATATTCAAGCCCATACTCCTGGAGGGACCATCCTCTCTTTGGCAGATAAATACATCAATTTAACCTTAAGCTTTTCCGATTCTCTGTCCATAACCACAGCCCAGGCTCAGATTCCGGAGATCAGCTTAAGCCAGAAAAAGCTTTTTGCTCTTTCCACCGAACACCGAATTCAAAGTGGTGAAATCAAGCAAGGGAATCTCTCTTTGACCATATCCAACCAGACCAACCTACCAGCAGATTTAACTATAACTCTCCCCGATTTTACCAAACAACAAAGCCCTTTAACCATAAATAGATTTTTGAATGCTAAAGAAAATACTAATCTGAATTTGTCTTTGGATGATTACACTTTTCAACCTCAAGAAAGCCAGGAAATACAGGTCAATCTAAAGGCGAGAATACCAGGAAGTGGAGAAAACCAGGTCTGGGTATCCTCTGCTGATTCAGTTTTAGTAGAAGCAAATATCGACGAATTAGAATTCACACAGCTTTCTGCAGTTATGGCACCGACTCAGATCGATTTAGGGTCAGCCCACAAAGATTTAGATTTTCCAGCCGGCTTTGAGACCGCCGAGCTTTTGAATGCTTACCTTTCTTGTGAAATCGAAAATGGAACCAATCTTCCGGCAAATGTTTCTTTGACCATAAATGGCAGTCAGGGAAAAAGATTGAATCTATCCGGACAAATAGCCCCTGGAAATTCTGAAGATCCAGCCACTACAATTTTGATCCAGGATGACTTACAAGATTTCTTCAACCCTATTCCTTATTGGATAACAGTTACGGGTCAGGCTTCTTATGGAGATGGAATAAATTCAACTACTGTCACCGATAGAGACTTTGCCTGTGGCAGAATAAAAATCTTGTCTCCGATTGAAGTGATCTTCGATTCTAACCGAGTGAAACTGGATGAAAGCTCCGATAGTCTAAAAGAGGATCAAAGAGAAGAGTTTCATAATCGGGTCAACTGGACCAAAGCGGTCATTAAATTGGAGAATCATCTTCCTGCAGACGCTCACTTCGAACTTTTGGTCAAAAGTTCTCCCAATGTCTATGATCATCCGGATCTGGTCGTAGGTCCGGTGACTATTGCCTGTGGATCCAAAGATGGAAATGGGGTAGTCATAAATCCTGTGACTACTGAAACTATTATCACATTGACCAAAGAACAGCTTCAGATTTTTGAAGGAATTCCATTTTACGTTGGAGGATATATCTATTTATCTGGAACCGATGGACAAAAGGTGAAATTTGTAGCGTCTGATTATATAAAAGTTTCTGCATATTTGGAAACAGAGATGAAATTGGGAACTGGAATGTAAAGCTTTAGCTTTACCTATGCGGTCAGGTCAGTCCCGCCTTTTGGCGGGATGACCGCCACTACAGGAGGATAGGTCACCCCGCCAAAGGCGGGGTGACCAGTTGCACCCCAGCAAGACTGGGGCACTATCCGTGAAAGAAACAGGAGAAATAGAATGAAAAACATAATCAAAGGAATTATCTTAGGGATCTTAATTCTTTTATGCCTTCCCGGCAAAGCCCTTGGTTTTGGAGAATCGCAAGCCCGGGCTTTAAGCTTAGGAGGAGCTTATACAACCCTGGCAAAAGGATTCGAGGCATCTTTATGGAACCCAGCTAATCTGGGAATTCCTAAAGGATGGAAAAGCTCTTATAATTTATTCTCTTTGGGAGCAAGGATCGGAAACAATAGTATCAGTTTGAAAGATTACAATTCTTACAATGGAACATTTTTAGATGATAATGATAAGGAAAAAATTATCTCCTCTATTCCCCAAGATGGTTTAAATCTGAATGGGGATTTTGAGGGGATCTTCCCCGGAGCAAGTTATGGACCATTCGCTTTAACTACCGGGATTATGGGTGCATCGAATCTATCCATTTCCAAAGACCCATTTCACCTTTTATTATTTGGAAATTCCCTTAATGAAAAAACCACCTTCGACGGAACAGAAGGAGAAAATTACATCCTCTGGGATGTAGCTTTTTCCTATGGAAGAAGTTTTTCAAAAAGGGGGAACTCCGCCGAAGGCGGATCCTCCTCTGGAGGAAAAGAGTTTTTTGTAGGGGGAAATCTAAAATGGCTTAAAGGGCTTTTTTATCAAAAAGTAACTAAAGCTAAAGGGGAAGTTTTAACTTTAGCCACAGGCATTGAGGGTGAGGGGGATTTCGCCTTAAAAAGCGCTACTGGAGGATATGGTTTTTCCTTTGATCTGGGCTTTGCCTCTTTAATTGGAGAAAGAATAACAATCGGAGCCTGTTTTTTCAATCTTTTGAATAATCTCAAATGGAATAAAGGGACTAAAGAACATGGATACAGAGTGATAATCGATTCATTAACCGCTGAAAATTCAGACGATGATTCAGTGCTTTTGGATGAGGACTACGAGAAAGATATTGGCTCATTTAATACCCATCTCCCCACAATTTTTAGAGCTGGTTTTTCGTATAAGTTAAGAAAAGCGACATTAAGTCTGGATTGGGAGCAAGGTTTTGAAAAGAGGGCTGGTAGTTCCAAAACCCCGAAGATTTCCTTTGGCTCAGAATATCACCTTTTAAATTGGCTTCCTTTGAGAGGCGGTTTAACCTTAGGTGGAAAAGAGAAGTTCGCTTTTTCCTGGGGAAGTGGGCTGGATTTAAAACCATTCTTTATAGATTTCGGAATGAGCATCCAGAACGCCATCTTGCCTTATTATGGAAAAGGTTTAGCCTTAGCCATCTCTTCCGGACTTAAGTTTTAGAAATGGAAATATTTGTAGGGCAAACCTTTAGGTTTGCGAAAAAAATCAAGCTCCGCCATAGGCGGAGCCCTACAGCATGCAGTTTTAGAAAGAGAGAAAAATGAAAAAGTTAATCTTCATATTTGTTTTCACTCTCGCACTTTCTTTTGGTTCTGAAACTTTCTCTGTCCCCCCTCACCCCGATCTTTTGAATAAAATCAAGTTGGGAAAGCCAGCTCCATCTTATCTGACCAATCAAAGATTTTTTGAACAGAAAGGGATTGAAATCCCTTCTTTTCATCCTTTGAACAAAGTTTATAAGGCTGGAACCGGTCCTTTTGGAAATTTCAAAGTTTTGGTAGTCTTAGTAGAATTCACCGATGACACAGCTTTAGTTAATCCAGCCTATTTCGATACCTTAATGGGAAAAGTGAGTAATTATTATAAAGAGGTTTCCTACCAAAACTTGAACATAATTCTACAAGACTCCTGTGCCCAATTAGATTGGCTTACCGCGTCCAACACTTATTCTTATTACGTTAATGAGCAATATGGAACCGGTAGCTTTCCTCAAAATTCCCAAGGTTTAGTTTGGGATTTGGTTGATTTAATTAACCCTTATGTCGATTTTTCAGATTATGACAACGACTTTGACGGATATGTAGATGCCTTAGTTGTCATTCACGCTGGCACCGGAGCGGAAGTTACCTTAGACTCCACTGATATGTGGTCTCACAAATGGTCTTTGCCCTGGCCGTTTGTTTTGAAGGATGGGGTGACCATCAGGGATTATACCATCCAGCCGGAATATTGGGTCTCCCCTAACGATATGACCATCGGGGTCTACTGTCATGAGCTGGGGCACATTTTTGGTCTTCCTGACCTTTACGATTATGATAAAGACTCGTATGGAGTAGGAAACTGGAGCTTGATGGCTTATGGGACCTGGAACGGCTATTATGGAAATTATCCAGCCCATCCAGACGCCTGGTGCAAATCAAAATTAGGATATGTTACTCCTAATGTAGTAGTTTCCACAATGACCGGGGTTACCCTTCAGAATATAGAACATTCCCCCCAAGCTTATAAACTGTGGACCAATGGAGAAGTAAACAGTGAATATTTTTTAGTCGAAAATCGTCAAAAAAAGGGATATGATTCTTATCTCCCTTCCTCTGGTCTTTTAATCTGGCATATAGATGAGAATGCTTCTGACAACAACCACCAATGGTATCCTGGATACACCACCTATGGACATTATAAGGTCGCCTTGGAACAATCAGATAGCCTGTGGGAACTGGAAAAGAGCCAAAATTACGGAAATTCCGGAGACCCTTATCCCGGAAGCAGATTTAATCAAAACTTTGATTCATATTCTAACCCCAACAGCAAAAGTTATTCTGGTGCATTTACCTATGTTTCTGTGAAAAATGTTTTAAACTCCGATTCTGTCATCACTTGCGATTTTGGGGTATCCCCCACCGGGATGGAAAATCAAGAAGAACCAAAGAATCTGCCCGAAGACTTTACATTGGGACAGAACTATCCGAACCCGTTCAATCCCTTCACCACCATTCCCTTCTCAGTTTATGGTTCACAGTTCATAGTTAATAGTCCCATCCACACTACGCTAACTATATACAATATTCTGGGGCAGAGGGTGAAAACTTTGGTGAATGAGGATAGGTTACCAGGGGAATATAGTGTGGTCTGGAATGGGAAGGATGAAGAAGGTAAAGAGGTTACCAGTGGAATATATTTTTACAGACTCAAATCAGAAAAATTTGAAAAAACTATGAAAATGACTTTGTTAAGATAAATTGGAGGTTTCAATGGACAATTCTCTGAAAATGGCACCGGAGGAGAAAAAGACAAATCAAGTGAAAAGTCCCCCTGGAGTGGATAAGGAAAGAATCGAAAGATTCAAGAAAAATTTTCTCCCCTCCTGGATGCGGGACATCAACAACGGGATATCCGGCGAAGGCAGAAAAGAGAAATCCAATGGGACTAAACCAAAGGAATAGTCCGGCTCGGAACATCTGGAGTGTAAAGCTTTTCCGCCTGAGGCGGATCTACCTTTGGTAGAAGCTTTACCCTATTGCCCCCGTCTTTAGCGGGACCTGGGATCAACCTAAAGGTTGACACTCCAGAGGGACCCGATTAGGGAAAAAAGAAGATAAAGGTCGCCAAGTGTATAAAAACTTCTTCTCCCACCCCCGGAAGAAGTTTCGTTTCCCCACACAGGTCTAACAGCACTTGGCGACTTTTTTTATTCATAAGCATTGCCACTTCGATTTCACCGTAACTCAAGGCTTAAGCCTTGATAAAATTGATCGAGTCAACTCGATAGGTCACGAGTCTTGCTCGTGACCTTGCCTTTTTATCTGCAGGGGCGTATTGCCATACACCCCTATTTATTGCCTTAATCTATTTTTGGGTAAACATTCAAAGTCGAACTCATAATGAATATAAAGGTAATAAAATTCATTAAAATAGCCATCAATAAGCTTAAAGGGATACCCAAAAGTGGCAGAAATACCGCAGAAACCAAAATCGAACTTAAAGCAGAGCCAAAAAGATCAACTGAATATCCAGTTCCCACTCCTTTTCCATTTCTAAAGGACAGATAAAGATAATTAGCACAAACAAATTCCATCCCTCCAATCGTTCCCGATAAAGCCATCAGCAAATAAAATGAAAGTACCATCCAGAAATCAGCTACAGTGTTTTTAGAGAAATAGACTATCAAGATCAGAAGCAAAAGCGAAAGCAAAACCTGTATAAACTGAACCCAGGATAACCATCTGAAATCAATTTTCCCCTTGCTTATTTTCATCTCAGTCAGAAAAGCCCCAAAAGCCAAACCTAACATAAATGAAGTTAGGATCAACCCAATCTGGGAATAGATATAGCCATAGAATACTTGAAAAGATAAAAGAACAAAAATCTCCAAAAGAATGGAGGAAAACCCCACCATAAAAATTGCGGAAAGAGCTAAATTTGCAGGGGCACGGCGCGCCGTGCCCCTACTATAAAGAAAACAGAGGATGAAAAATAAAAACAAAGAGGGGACCAAAATAAACCAGATCTCTTTGACTTTAATCAGAAATAAGAATATCTGCTTTTCTAAAGACTTGAATTGCGTGCTCCATAAGATGGTATTATAAAAGTAACAGATCGGTAGAAAATCGTAGTTAACTTTTCCGTTCATCGAATTTATAGCAGCATACAAACTTTCAATTCTTTCCTTAGACAATCGATCCGGAAGATAATTTTTGCTCACATATTTAGCCTGAATGCCTTTATTTTCCAAGTTGGAGGAAATTTTCTGCCAGTTATCGGTCAACTCTCTTTTTGTGGAAGCCAGAAAAATCGCATTAGCTCCGGGCAGAACTTTCACCTCATCGAAATTTAACTTCAAAGTTCGATAAAGACTTGAAAGATATAAGGCTTGTTCTTTGTTAATATAATTGACTTGAGAGGACACTCGAAATGAGAAAACCCCATCCTCTTTTAAAATCCTTTTTGCCATTTTGAAAAATTCAGAGGTGTAAAAACGATTTATCTGGGCAGTAAATGGATCCGGAAGATTTAAAATGATTATGTCGTAAGGATGTTTTGGATTTTCAGAAATCCTCTTTACGAAAAGCCTTCCATCCGAAAAGATAGTATTAGCTTTTCTCAAAGATTTTATCTCGGTTTCCGGCAAGAATCGTTGACCAATTTGAATCAACTTCGGATCCAACTCCACATAAAAAACCTTTAAACCATTGAACCTTTGAACCAAAGATAAAACTCCCCCCAATCCTCCACCAATCAAAAGCAACCTTTTTCCTTCAGGATTTTGAGCTAAAGCAAACAAGACCGCCTCCTCAGAAGAATATTCATCCGGATAGGAGAAAAGTATAAGGCCATTCTCGTAGAATGTGACCTGTTCGCTGGTCTTCATCACCGCAATATTTCCATAAACTGAATCTTCAGAATGAACAATGGGAAGATTTCTCCAGGCTTTGGAAAGGGAGAAATGGTCTAAAATTTTGCCTAATTTCAATGAGAAGAAAATGAATATCAGGATGATTATTCCTAACCAGACAAAGACGGTCTTGGCCCGTTGGAAAATCCCCGGATTTGTAGGGGCTTGATTTATCAAGCCCCTACAACTCTTTCCGGATAAAAGAAAAGCTGATAGAAAAAGATTTAAAATCGAAAGGAAGATTATGATATCGAAATTAGATAATTGAGGGATCAAAACAAAGGTGGCTAAAAGCCCACCTAAACCTGCTCCTAAAGATTCCCATAGATAAACTCTATTTACTAGAAAAGAAGGGAGTTTTTCAAATTCCCACAATCGGGAATTCAAAACGAAGATAATTCCCCACAAAAGGCATAAAGGGAACATAATCACAAAAGTGAACAAAAGCATGGGGATAAAACTGACTATCTCACCGGGCATGGTGCCCAAAATTACTCGGGAGAATCTGATCCCGATAAAAGTTAGGATAAGAACGAAGGCGGAGACAAAATACCAGTAGAATAAAATTTGATATGATCGATTCTTTTCCCCCTTTTTGGTGGGATCACTCGGACTGGGGTAAAGTCTATTCCCTAACCTGCTACCTACACCAACCCAGAAAAGCCAGACAAACAAAATCGCTCCCAATGAGAGCTCATTCCCATAGAAACAGACCATTATCTCTCTGAATAGAACAATCTGAGAGACCATCGCAGAAAAGCCCAGAATGAGGCAGGCTAAAAAGAATCGAAATTTGTCCATCATTACAAAAAAATCTTAGTATAGTAGGGGCACGGTCACCGTGCCCCTACAAAAAATTCCAAAATCTTTCAGTTGGTGCGGGAATTGTCGTCAAGATCCCGCCAAAGGCGGGGGATTCCCCTCACCTGATAATATTTATTCGTCGCTATTATCTAACAAAATATCTCATAATCGGTCGGGTATCAGACCTCCGAAGCACCTCCACAAATCCCGCCTGGCGAAAAGCAGAAGCCAGACCGGTATAAGCAAAGACATCAGGCATTTTAGTTTTCTTCGGCTCGACCGGATATCCTTCCACGATTTTTGCCCCACACTTTTTGGCATATTCTATTGCGGCTTTTAGCAACTCAATCGTGACCTCTTTCCGTCTGAAAGGTTTGGCAACAAAAAAACAAACCACAGACCAGACCGGTTTTTCGTCAATCCTTTTCAGAATCCGGGACCGTTCTAAAACAGGGAATCTTTCTCTGGGGGCAACTGAACACCAACCAATAGGCTCACCATTAGAATAAGCCAGAATACCCGGAATTTCGCCTGAAGCAACTATTTTCTTCAGAGCTTTTTTGTTCCCCACACCCTTTTGCTTATTGAATTGGGAGCGCGAAAGCCTCCACCACATACACCAGCACCCACCACAAGCCCCTCGTTCCCCGAACAGAGTTTCAAGGTCTTTCCACCGTTTAGCAGTTACCGGATGAGAGTCCAAATCTGAAATTGAGGCTGGCTGCTTAGAACTCATATCTTTCCTCATTTTTAGTCTTGTAGGTCAAGCACGTCCGCCCTTCGTCAAGCTTAGAGTGGTGAGCTAAGCCGAACCGCAGGACTGCTTGACAAAAAGAGTTGTCAACCCCGCCTTTGGCGGGGTTGACCTACCAAGCTTGATTTCATTATGGTATACCAATGCTCAATTTACAATAACTTATAATTTAAATAGCAAAAAGAAATATATCGATTTTCCTCAAAAAGAGCAAATAAAAAATAGAGTAGGGGTTCGATTTATCGAACCCGAATAAAAAGGCTTGATAAATCAAGCCTCTAATAAGGTCTATTTTTCAACAAAAAATACTTGAATGAGAGATAACTATTCCCAAACCCCAGGGATTGTCTGTCCGCAGAATTGGCACTTTCCCTTTTTGATTTTGAACTCGGTGATGGTATATCCTACCCTACCCACTACTTTCTTTTTGCATTTGGCACAGTAGGTGTTTTCCCCTTCATGGCCAACCACATTCCCGATATAGACATAGTTCATTCCACTATCCAAAGCGATCTTCCGAGCCTTTTCCAAAGTGGATACCGGGGTGGGTGGTAGATTCTTCAAAAGATACATTGGAGAAAAGCGGGAAAAATGCAAGGGGACATCTCTCCCCAAATCTTTGACTATCCAATCGCACATCCTCTTGATCACCCTCATATCGTCATTCAAAGTGGGAACTACTAAATAAACAATCTCATACCAGATCCCATTTTTTGACAGATCGACCAGACAATCCATCACCGGCTTAAGCTCTCCTCGACAAACATCTTGATAGTATTTTTCAGTGAACCCCTTGAAATCGATCTTTATAGCATCCACTGCTCCGCATAATTCCATCAAAGGCTCATGATTTATATATCCACCGGAGACTATCACACTTTTTATCCCTCTTTTTCTCCCCTCTTTGGCGCAATCTAACATATATTCATAAAAAACCACCGGCTCAGAATAGGTATAGGCGATCGATTGACAATTATTCTGCAGAGCATAATTTGCCACACTTTCCGGAGAGATCAAAAAATTATCAACCTGCTCTGGTCTCACCTGTGAGATCTGCCAGTTCTGACAGAACTTGCAATTCAGATTGCATCCGGCAGTGGCAATGGAAAAGGCAGTTGATCCGGGCAGAAAATGGAAGAATGGTTTTTTCTCGATGGGGTCGATTCCGGCAGAACAAACCAAAGAATGGACCAATGTATAATAAATCCCATTCTGATTTTCCCTCACCCCACAATATCCCCTCTCCTTATCACCCACTTTGCATTTTCTGGGACAGAGCTGGCATTCGATCTCCTTATGCTCCAATTTTTTGTAATATTTCGCCTCTATATAGGAAAGCTGGGTGGCTCTGGCTTGAGCAAAAGCTATGGGTGGATTGTTTAAAAGAAAAAAATCGGTCAGAAGTTTTGGGGCTAAAAACCCTCCGGTTGCTGCCATTGAAGTCCTTAAAAATCTTCTTCGATCCATATTTAATATTTAACCTAAATTTATCTCTTTTAACTCTATATCGTTCAAATTAGCTTTCCCCAAATTGTGCTCTGAATCAGCCGCTGTGAAAATATAGTTCGGCTTTCTTGAAGCTTTTTCCAGTGGATCAAGATTATTCCTTTTTCTTAATCTCTCAATTATCTGATAGCCGATGAAATCAACAGCCACTGGATCCGTCCCTAAAATAATCCCTCCATAAATCTCAGACCATCTGGGATAATAGGCTGGTCCCCCATTGTATTGAACCCTCAAAGCATCGCAGATTATTAATTTATTTTGATTTTTAATCTCCGGCATAGAATTCAAATCTGCTACAAAGGGGTTGCACCCCTCATCATGATATTTATTCGGATTGTGAATCGCTCCAAAAAAATTTTTTAAGGCATTTGTGACTCCAGCCATCCCATGATCTTTTAGAACTGGAAGATTTATCTGCACATTAGTATGCTCGGTCATAATTCTGGACAAAAGGCTTCCGATATTTTTGTGCACAAACAAATCGCGAGTATACCCTATGCCGTCGACATCGGTTCCTAAGCAAGAAAGTTCGTTTTTCTTAAAATTTATTGGAAACCCAGCCTCTTTCAATTCTTGAGTGGTTCTATCCCACATAACAAATCTTTTCTTTTCAAACCCAGCTCGTTCAAAAATCTTGAAAACAGCCAAAGCTAATTCTGGATGGGTGGCTGCCATCTTTCCACCCAGACAGTTCACTTTCATTCCGATGTTATCTTGCCGATTATAAAAATGAAAAACCGAATCTTTTCCCGTCAATTCACCTGTTAGGGATGATAAACCTCTATCCACCATTCTCTGGAGAATATCCGAATCGACTTTGTCCGGAGCTGAAATAACCTTGCTCCAACGGACTAAGACCACCTTCGACTTGTTCAGATATGACTCCTTATCTTTCTATTAAGATACGACTTTGTGGGTGGCGATATTGGGTAAGGGGCTAAAGCTCATCTATTTTATCTTTATCCCTCAAGGCAGAGGGATAAATCCGTTTATCTTCTTTTTCAACCAGATATTTCCTCAGTTTTTCTATTAGAGCTTTATCCCAGTTTTCTTCTGTGATCTTTTTCAAAATCTCATTTCCATCTAATTTAGACACCTCTTCCCACTTACCCGCTTTTCTAATCAAGTTTTCCATCTCTTGCCAGGTCTCTGGATCATACGATTTCAAAGGTAAATCTAACTTGATCTCAAATTTTATCCGGAGCTTATTGTCGCTTCCCCGGATAACTTCTAAATCATTTTCTTTGGCAAATGCAAATATGGCATCCTCTAATTGGTCCTTTTCCTCTTCTAATCTTTTCATCTGATTTTTTATCTCTATATATTCATTGACCAGTTTCACTCCAGAATCAGAAAGATATTGATTGATCGGCAATTCTTCCACCAAAAAGAAATGTTTTCTTTGCGGACAAAGTCTTTGATAATTGCACCAATCACACAAAGGAGACTCTCTTGCTGAAAATGTATTTTTCCTTTTTGCTTCTTCAATCTCGCTTATCAATTTTATAGTGGCCTGGCAGAGTAAATTCAAATCTGTTTTCTCTCGTTTAGACCTTAGCTCCTTATCAAAGTGAAGAAAATGCCAGACTAAATCGACATTTTTAATTTCTCGCCATTTTTTCTCAATCCCAATCTGATACAAAGCCAATTGTCTGTCTTGATCCAACTCCTCTTGGCTGGGCAATCTCTTATTAGTTTTATAATCATGAATCTCATATTCTCCCTCTTCAACTTCAGTTACTCGATCAATAAAGCCTTTAATTTTATATATTCCTTTCTCGTCCAGATTTATAAATATCATCTCCTCCAAGCCCAAAGTCTTCCCCCGATCAAAAGGGTGATAGCGTTTATAATAATCGGCTAAATAAATCTTGCCTAATTCCTTGTAGTCCCTTTTATCATATTCTTTATGAAGGATAATTATCGAATCGAGCCAGTTTTTCTCCCACAAAAAATCATAATATTTCAAAAGCTCATCTAAGCTCAATCTTTTACTCATCCGCAGATCCTGATAAAGCTTTTGTAAAGCTTCATGCACTCTTGAACCCAAAAAGGTCTCAATCTTCTCCTCTAAAACCTTCACCCTATCGATATAGCAATATTTGAAAGCCAAAGGACAACTTTCATAAAGATTTAAGCTGGAGTGAGAATAAACCGGCATAAAAAACTCCTCTGATCTAAAACCATCTATGAAGCAATACTTAAAGTGAGCATATTCCTTTTCATCAGCTAAGAAACATCCGTTTAGTCCGTTTAATCCGTTGATAGTTCACCATCTTCACATTTCATCTGCTATCAAAATCCGTTTAATCCGCTGAGAATTCACCATCTCTTTTTACATCATTATATCCATCTTATAGCTGCCTGTCAATCACTTTATTTCTTAAGTTTCTGAAAAGCCAAATCTCCTAAAAGAAACATTGGAGTATAAAGCTTAAGCTTTATCTTTATTCCATAGAAAAATGAAGAATTAGTATTAGCACCCACAAAACAGCTGTGTTTATGATCAGTATTAAGGAGGTTTGCTTTTTTGCCGAAATAAAAATGTAGGCTCGATTTCTAAATTATAAAAAACCTTTTTGCTGGAGGAGAAAATGGAGGTCAAAGCTTATGTTTTGATCGAGATGAAGGCAGACACGATCCAAGCGACCACTAAAAAACTTCTATCGAAACCGCATATAAAATCCGCCTCATCCGTGGCTGGACCTTATGATATTATCGCTTTAGTCGAGACAGAGGACTACAAAGATATTTCCAAGATTGTGGCAAAAGAAATTCACTCTCTACCTGGAATTTTAAAAACCACTACCCTTTTGGTTTTCGACTGAAATCTATGTGTCAATGCACGAGCGGAGGTTTACCTTCACCCATTAAAGCACACACGTAGGGGCGGAGTTCATCTCCGCCCGTTGGATGCCGGATGGGTAGAGTCAAGCTCCACCCCTACGTGATTTCTGTTGAGCAATTAAGTATCACAGGCTGTCCCCACCTGTGATAACACAAGTTGGGACAACTTGTGTTACCGGATTGGCCTGGCGAGGGAACACTGTCTAAGATAATAATAGGACTGGGGATTAACCGCAGCCTTACCTCAATCTATTTTACGTTTTAAAACCAATTCAATCAAACAGCAATCACGGGTAGGTATTAATCCAGTAACTACTTAATTAAAATCATCTTCTTGCAAGCAGAGAAATCACCCGCAACCAATTTATAGAAATAAATACCGCTACCCACATCATCCCCATTTTCATCTTTACCATCCCAAACCACCTTATACTCACCCGGTAACTTCTTCTCATCCACCAAAATCCTCACCTTCTGCCCCCTAATGTTATAGATAGTTAGAGTGGTCGGGACGGGTTCTCTAAACTCCAAACTCCCAACTCTAAACTGGATTGTTGTGGCTGGGTTGAACGGGTTAGGATAATTCCCTAATAAGGCAAATGCCAAAGGAGCTCCCTCATTTGTTTCCGGATAGCCGCTGGGATTAGCCATTACGTGGAAGCACTGGGGCTTAACAATAGGAACATAGGCAATCGCATCAGTTCTCACCAAACTTAAAGAAAGACCAGTAGGTGGCGGATAGAAAATAGCGACCGTATCCAGACAAATACAGCCAGGACCAGTAACCTGGAAGCGCAGATGACCAGCCACACCACCTGGTGCACCAAACATTGTAGCACCAATCTTCACCGATCCAAGGCTGAAAAAGGGAGGAGTCGGTGTGGGTGGAGTTCCACCTAAGTTCAATCCCTTAACGTCTCCACTCGCTAAAATGGTTGTAGGGTCGTAGAACACAAGAGTATCCGTATTCCTGGCTGGAGGCAAAATGGTGGGGTAGCTAACAGCATCATAACATATATCCTTTTGCGGCCAAGTCACTCCAGCAACATCATTGTCGGTCCAAATCCAGCAATCTATTTGGACTTCAAAAGGACCCGCCCCTGGCGGAATGTAGAGGTCAGTATCGGCATGAGCTCCAGCACCTTTATAATAGACCGTGTCCGGTTGACCCGGATCATTTGGGCCATCGGCAAATAAATTAGAATTATTAACCCCGGAAACTAATAAGAAAAGCAAAGCCGCAAACCCAACGATTTTTCTCATCTTAATACCTCCATCAAAAGTTCTTTGGCGAACTGGAAGATTTAAATTAAAAAGAAATTTTTGAATACTCCAAAATTTCATATTTATTTTATTAATGTAAGGCAAACCTTTCCCCCGCACTTTGCGGGGGATCTGCCTTCGGCATGATAGGTTTGCATTTTTTCGCAAGGCTAAAACCTTGCCCTACAGGATCTCTTCTTTCTTTACTTTTTCTCAAAGAGCTTGCAAAATTTCTATTATTAAAATAATAAAAAATTCTCAAAAGTCAATATAAATTTTAATTTCTTGTGGGAAAAGAAGTTATGGGAATTATTTAGACTTATACTTTAAGTAATTCTCTGGGCATTTTCAGGAATTGTTAAGTCAAATTTTGTCTCAGGCAAATTTATGTTAACTTTCACCTCTTTAAACTTCAATCTCAAAATCTGTTTGGACGACGAAGACTTGACTTCAATCTCTTTCGGATATAAAACCCCTTCAAATTTTTTATATCTTTTGTAATTAATTAAGAAAATCTCATTTTTTTCTTTTCTTTTCCACTGGGCCTTTTTTAGAAGAGATTTGTTACCATCGATCCAGAAATCTTTTTGCCAATCACCATCCTCCAATCTAAAAACAAAATTCTTTTTTTCTGAGCTTGAAAAAACCAAACTTTCATTTGCCAGACCATTTCTACAAATAATAAGATCCAACAACTCCGCTAAATCTGACTCCCAGATCCATTCTTTTCTTTTAGCAAAATTCTGGTAGGAATCATAGTAATATTTATTCTCTTTGGGGATATAATATACCAGAGAATCATTTTTTAAAACCATTTTGAAAATATTCATTCCAAAATATGATTCGAAATAAAGAGCGAAATAATCAGGCTTTTTATAAAAAATCTCCATATTGGTGGAGAATTTATTCTTATTCTTGAATTGAATATTCAACCTCCCCGCAAAAGTCAAAAGATTCTTCTCATATTCAGAGGCTTTCTCTAAAACAAATTCAGGTGTGATCTCTTTTGGTGGAGCTAATTTTCTGGAGGGGAAGCAGGAAAGAAGCGTCATACAAACGAAAATACAAATGGTCAATCTGAGCCTTAACATATACTACGGCACTTCTGGAGTGTAAAGCTTCAGCTTTACCATTCCGCGTAGGGGTGGAGTTTATCTCCACCCGATTATGTAAGGGCGGAGTTCATCTTCGCCCGTTTGGAGTGCCCCGCCTTTGGCGGGGTCAATGCAGCATCGTCACGGACGATGCACTCCATATCTATGTTATTGGTAAACATAAATGTTTACCCTCCAAATTTATTAGAAAAACCTCGAAAGATCGATCCCGGCAAAAAGGAGGCTAAAAAAAGAGACAAATGGCTGAATGACCATCCAGAAAATATTTATCCCCATCATCGATGGAACCAAAACCAGAAAAATCAAAAGAAAAGGGCCGAATCTTTCCAATTGGGCGAATTGATACTCATATTGAGGGGGAAGTAATCCCATCAAGATTTTCGACCCATCCAGGGGTGGGATGGGAATCAAGTTGAAAACTGCCAGAACTACATTGATCACCAGACCCACTGCCACCATCTGCAGAAAAATCCCTAAAAGGGAAGTTCGATAGTCTATTCCTAAGGGGAAAAAACCAAAGAATCTGATAATCAAACCGCAGATCAATGCGGTCAAAAGATTAGCTCCGGGCCCTGCAAATGAGACCCACATCATATCCTTTTTGGGATTTCTCAAATTGTATGGGTTAACCGGAACCGGTTTTGCCCACCCTAAATGAATAACAAAAAGCATCAAGGTTCCCAGAAAATCCAGATGAGCTAAAGGATTTAAAGTCAACCTTCCGGCATATTTCGCTGTAGGGTCACCATATCTATATGCCACCCATCCGTGAGCATATTCGTGAACGGTCAAAGCCAAAAGGATCGGAGGAGCGTAAAATAAAAAAGATACAATAAAATCCATTTTCTTCTATGCGGGACAGAAACCTCCCGCCCAAAAAAATTTTTAACGCTTAAAAATAACCCAATTTTCTTTAATGTCAACCTTTTCTTTTCCGAAATTTAGCTCTATTGATGCGGTATGATCAATTGTTCCAAAATTCATCCTAATCGCGTGGCAAGTCTTCATGGCTTGCCTGCCAAACCATACAGGTTCGGTTACGCAGCTTTTATGATTCTTTTAAAGAGTAAAGACAGGTTTTCACACCTGTCCAGACGGACCTGAAAGGCTTGTTGAAAAGCTACACTTTGAGGTGAGATGAATTCCCGCCTCTATGTATGGGCGATAATAATTTATCACAGATAGGGCAGGGCATTTAGCCCTGCCAACAAGGTTTTTCAACAGATCGTAGCGCCCGACTTTTATGTCGGGCGGTTTTTCTTCCGAAAGAAGCGTAGAACGTTATGATCTACTCACCGGCAAGATCTACAAAGAAAAACGTCCGGGATAAACCCGGACGCTACGAATTTTTGGAAAGAGATAGCTCTGGGTTCGGGGACCCAAGGCTACCCATTTTTTTATTTTTTCGAAACAAACCTATTCCCTTCTATATAGAATCTCCACTTTTTATCTCTCCCCTCATCAATCCCGATCCGAGAAGCCAACACAATTTTTCCAGGTTTTTCTTTTCGATCTTCTACCCAGATCTTTTTTTGCTTTTTGGAACACAGATCCGCTCCATTTAGACTTCTATCTAATCCTAAAGCTTGACATAACTTCCCCGGACCATTGGTTAGATTTTTTACTTCTGAAATCTTTCGATTTCTCATCATTGCCTCGATCCCCTCTTTTGGCTCCAAAGCTCTAATCAAAACAGCTGCCGGAAAACCCTCCTTTTCCGTGATGAAATTTAAACAATGATACATTCCATATGTGAGATAAATATATGCAAATCCAGGCTTACCGAACATAATTTTATTTCGGGGAGTAATCCCTTTGTAAGCATGAGAAGCCGGGTCATTTTTGCCAACATAAGCTTCAGTTTCCACAATCTTCCCGGAGAGCAAATCCTTTCCCTTCTTCACCACCAGATATTTTCCCAAAAGCTTTTTAGCTACTTTGAGAGTAGGTTGACTATAAAAGTTTCTCTTTAATTTTTTTCTAATCAGGTATTTAGTAGGGGCGGAGTTTATCTCCGCCCTGGGTGTTATGGAGTGCCCCGCCGTTGGCGGGGTCAATGCCGCATCCATATAGATGCACTCAATATCATATCGGGATTTTGTTATAAGTAAAAGCATCCATCATAAATCATTACAATAGAAAAACCCGTTGCAGAAACATTGAAAAACAACGAGTGGGCGTAGATGGATAGTTTTTTATTTTTTAGTTTTAATTTTTATCTTTAATTTTTTAATTTTATTAAAAACGCTCAAAACGAAATCAATCCTATCATTGCTTTACGGAATGTTATCATCTCGTGATTTCTTTTTCCGAGTAATCATCACCACGATGATGCTTATCTCATATAAGATATAAAGTGGACCGGCTAACATAAGCTGGGAAAAGATGTCCGGACCAGGGGTCAAGGCTGCAGCCAAAATCAATATGATCACTATCGCATACCTTCTCCCCTTACGTAGAGTAGGTGCTGAGATGACCCCAATTTTGGCTAAAAAATAGGACAAAACCGGAAGCTCAAATACCGCGCCGAAAGCCAAAGTCATATAACTGATAAAATTGATGTAATCTGTAATCTTAATTAAGGGAGAAAGTTTTTCGGTCCCGAAACCTAAAAGGAACTTCAACCCCACCGGGAGAACCAGAAAGAAGCAGAAGACTGCCCCTATTAGGAAGAATATAGTGGAGGAGACCACCACCGGAATAACAATTTTAACTTCCTTTTCTAAAAGCCCGGGAACCACAAACTGCCAGGCTTGATAAAAAATAACCGGCACACTAACTATCACTCCCACGATCAAAGATAGTTTTATTCTTATGGCAAAAGCCTCAGTCGGGGACATAAAGTAAAGATGGGGGATCGGTTTGGAGACGAAATTTATTATCTTTTCGGAGAAAAAATAGGCGACGATAGAAAACATAATTATGAAAAAGAGGCAACGGATGACCCTTTTTCTCAGTTCCTCCAGATGATCTAAAAAGGACATCTCTTTTCTTTTTTCAGCCATATTCTGAATCCCGCGTAGCGGCAGGGTTCATCCCCGCCGAATATGAATTTTATACGGTATCACAGGTTGTCTTAACCTTTGATAACCCAAGTTGCCTGCCCGCAAGGGAGTCAACTTGTGTTACCGGGTTAGAAGATTCGTCCCGCTTAAAGCGGGACGCTACATTTTACTGCGATCCCAACAAACTTTTCAACTCATTCATAAACTCATTTATATCTTTAAACTTGTGATATACCGAGGCGAAACGCACATAGGCAACTTCATCTAAATTTTTTAAGCGCTTCATCACCGCCGCACCTACCTCTTTTGACGTCACCTCTTTTTTGGAAAGATTTTGAAGTTCCTCCTCGATCTCATCCACTAAAGCGGATATCCTCTTGGCTGAAACAGGCCTTTTGTTGCAGGCAAGCTCAATCCCCCTTTGAAGCTTCTGCCGATCAAATGGCTCCCTTCTCCCATCATTTTTCACAATGGTCAGGGGAACATCCTCAATATATTCATAGGTGGTATATCTCTTTCCGCAGGAGGCGCATTCCCTCCTCCTCCTCACCGACCTTCCATCCTGAGAAGGCCGAGAATCGACCACCTTATCCTCCTCATCTCCACAATAAGGACACTTCATATCTTTCTCCGGGTTTTCTTTCTCTTCTCTTTTTTAGATTGTTTACTCTTTGATCTTTTTAAAACCAAAATCTCCACCTTAGCCTGTCTTAACATCTCCTCCGACATCTCATCCGGATAGCTATCCTCAATTATAATTTTTTTGATTCCAGCATTGATAATCAGTTTGGTGCACAAAATACAGGGATGGGTGGTAGAATAGATTATGCTATCCTTAATGCTTAGTCCAAACATAGCCGCCTGGACAATAGCATTTTGCTCCGCATGGGTAGCTCGGCATAACTCGTGCCTTTCACCAGAAGGAATACCCAACTTTTCTCTTAGGCAACCAATGTCCAAGCAATGGGGAAGCCCTTGAGGAGCACCATTATATCCGGTTGCTAATATTTTTTTATCCTTGACGATCACCGCTCCTACCTGCCTTCTCAGACAGGTGGAACGGGTGGAAGCCAATTTGGCGATCGCCATAAAATATTCATCCCAGGATGGCCTTTTGTGTCTAAAACTCAAGTTTTACTTACTCTCCTCTCTTTTTATGTAAGGCAAGGCGAGAGCCTTGCAATCCTCAAAACTCCATACTCAATACTCAATTCTTATTTTGTCTCCTTTTTTTGCCCTCAAAATTCTCTGAGCATTATCTTGATTAGTCGATATCTCCAAAAAACCTGAGCTTCCCACTAATGCCAAAATCTCCTTTTCCTTTCCTTCAAAATATGACCGAGAAATTTTTTTAGTTCTTTTACCCTTACAAATTATCTCCAAGCTATTCATTCTTTTTATTTTGTCAACCAAATTCTGATTAATATTGGTTATCAAATTACCGAAACTATCCACATACAAAATCTCACCGATGATTTTGTTTTTTGAAATCTGAGGTGATGGAATTTTGAACTTAAAGCATTCCGAGGCGGTTTTGCCGAACTCATCCATTTTCACCTCCAAGGAAATATAAGCCGCCACCGGCGCAAAAATATCCCTTCCATGAAATGTGGATGAGGGTTTTCCGATGAAATATTTCTCATTGGTGATATGGATCATCTCCAAGATTTTCTCCTTCTCATAAACGAAGGAAAAGACTCCATTGTCCGGACCAACGAAATAATAATCTTCGGATTTAATCAAAAGTAATTTTCTTGGACCGCCTACCCCCGGATCAACCACCACCAAAAAAATTGTGCCTGAAGGAAAAAATTGATAGCAACTATTGAGCACCCACGCCCCTTCCCAGACATCGAATGGATTTACTTCGTGTGTAATATCTACCAATTCCACCTCAGGATTTATCTTCAATATCACCCCTTTCAAAGTCCCCAGATAACCGGCTTTGGTCCCAAAATCAGTGATTAGGGTTATAATTTTTTTTCCATAGTCCCTTTTCATTATTACCAAGAACCTATCGTTTTACGTCTGTTGTCGACAGTTTATTTCTTATAACTTGAGACTTGAAACTGTTTTATTCATCAAGGCAAATCCAGAAGATTCAGTCCTATCTCCGGATCAGGTTTTCTCTTTAAAACCTCATCTGTTAGATAAATGAAAAGTTCCACCGTAGCAGTGGCAAGGGCTGAGAAAAGGTGACCTCCGATGATATTAAATCGAGGATCGGATAAGGTCGCATGGGCATGCACTCCGGGTTTGCCATCCAAGTAGAAAATATCTCCCACTAAGCTTGATAGCTCAAACTCAGCTTCAAAGGTCTTTTTGATATACTCCT
>Ga0315291_10001696_pt1 | contig 29333 bp, 17 predicted proteins | sample YL17G12_20_MG_FD_203070 | JGI IMG/M metagenome (GOLD analysis project Ga0315291, IMG submission 203070) | Sediment microbial communities from Yellowstone Lake, YNP, Wyoming, USA - YL17G12_20 | ecosystem: Environmental > Aquatic > Freshwater > Lake > Sediment | place: USA: Wyoming | collected...
GCGTAGTTGTAAATCCGAACATCATCAATCCGACCATCCCAGGACAAGTTAGCGGCATTATCCTTGCCGCCCTTGCCGACCATCAGCCTTGTGTAGCCGACCAAAGTCCCAATTCTCGGGTTTGTGTTTGTCTCAAGCCAGCTCTGTGCGTTCAGGACGCCGTCGATGTACAGCTTCAGGTGCTGCCCTCTGGTCCAGGCTATGGCAACGTGCTGCCAGATGCCGACTTTCTGAACACTGCTGGAGCTCTCAAGCTTCTGCTCGCCATCGGTGGCTGTGATTCCGACCTTCATTACATTTGTGCCGCCGCCACTTCCACCGGCTGCGTCGTATCGCATATCCCTGCTGTCATTGCCAATTGGATTCTCGAAGATGATAAACCCTTTGTCGGTGTTGGTGGCGTCAGACCTGATCCACGCAGACACCGTCAAGGCATCCAGGCCGTCCAGCACCTCATTGATGTCGTTGTTAAGCACGTAATCGCCGAGACCGTTAAAGTCCAGGCAGTAGCCGGAACCGTTATATCCCGGTGTTGCCCAGTCGGCGCCGTAGATGTTGCCGGTATGGCCGTGGCCGTTGCCGCTGCCATCACCTACCGTGCCGCCGGAACCTTCTTCAAACGCCCATCGCAGCAGGAGCTTGCCTGTTTTGATGTAGTCGTACTCCAGCCAGTCGCGGGCTATTATGGTCAGGTCTGCATAGTCAACCACGCCGTTTTTGGTGATGTCGGCTGTGAGCAGCGTTCCCTTGCCGGGGATATATCTTGCCGGATATAACCTGATGTCATCGAAATACACCGTGCCTGCGCTACCGGGTTGCGGTGCGCTTCTCCTGCCGGTTCCGATTATCATTTTCTTGACGGCATTCAAATTAATGCCGGCAAAACTCTTAAGGTCGATGTTCCACTCCTGCCAGGTGTCTTGCAGCACCGCGTTGGGGTCTGTTTCATGTTGGACGACAGCGGTGTTGAGGCCTGACTGCAGGGCCACATACATCGGTTCGGGAACATTAACCTTTATGCCGATATCCTTCGAGCTCCACGCGCCTGCCGCACCGGTTATGCTGACGTTCGAGTACCTGGCCGTGCACGTCACGTTGACGTTATGGGCCGTCAGGCTTAGGCCAATGTAGATTGGGTCAGTCATCGAAACCACCTGCTGAGTGCCTAACTGGGTCCAGGTCAGGCCGTCTGCGGAATAAAAAGCATTGGCTATGCTGGTGGTCGTATCGTAATCCAGTCTTAACCAGTATGGGGCGGTAATGCCGGTCTGTTGTGCTGCGTTTGTGCTCGCCCCGCTCACCAAGCCGCGGTACTGTAAGGAAACACCCTGGCCGGGCGTAATGCACATCATCACGTGCGGTGAGTTGGCATCCAGCGAGTCGCGGACCATTAAGCCGGCCTTTGCCCAGGCGTTGGTATTATCGACGTTCTCGACTTTAGCTATGATTGTAACGGGACCGGGCACCGTTATCTGTTTGTAGGCATAGTGGAACTCATCGTGGAACCCTGGTATTCCCCGTGCAGTTATATCCCAGATGTCCGCGCCGGCAGCAGTGATAGTGTATGTACCCGGCGGAGACTCTGCGAGGCTGCCTACAGATGCCCGGTATCCTCTGTACCACAGTGTCAATGCCTTAACATCTTTCCTGGTCCAATCCTGCGGCGTTCCAAAGTCGCGGTAGGTCTCGGAATAGTACGGAGAGGTGCTATTGGTGTAGTCAAGCCGCATTGACTGTTTACCCGCGTGGACTATGGCTACTTCAGCATAAGGAGTGTCGCCATAGCATACTATACCATTGGAGCCGTTGCCTGGCACGCCGGGCGGCGGGAGTGTATAACCCAGCGAGTCTATCCAGGTCTGCCATATTATGTCGGGGCTGGAGTCATTGTAATCCTCAAAGTTGTCCACAACAAGATAACCAATCACCGTAAAGCTCCAGATGTCGCCCTGCCAGGTCGCGGGGGTCGTGGCCTCATTCACCTCGTCAACCCTCCAGTAGTACGTCTTGCCTAATTCAAGGGACAACGGGTCATAGCTGCACGCGCTGCCGCTATAAGGGATACTGACGGGGGTAATCGTGCCATCTCTCACGGCCTGCTCACTGGTGCTAAAATATAACTTATGCGTGGCAGCTTCTCTTCCCGCCCTCCAGCGAAGGACCGTCTCCGGAGCCATATTTGTTTGACCGTTCGTCGGACTCGGTTCTCTCGCCTGGACAGGTATATAGAAGAAGCGGACCTCGCTTATACCGTACTGATTCAAAATACCTCCCCAGTTGCTGTTAGCGGTAATCTTGATGTACTTTGCCGCCACACCGCCAAAATTGATAGTGGTATTATGAGCATAACCGGCTGTCCCAGGCGCCTGGGCAAACTGATATGCGCCGAGCGTCGTCCAGGTGGTGCCGTTGGTAGAATACTCAATAGTGGCGCCCTTGAACCCCAAGCCCAGATTCGTCTCCATGTTGCTATTATGGTTCCACACCCACATTTCATGCAGCTTATAGGGCCTGTTGAACTCGTATTGTATCCAGGTCGGCTGCGGCCCGGCGATGTTGCTCAGCCACATATCGGTGTTTGTGTTCGAGTGCAGGTCGCCGGTCAATCCTGAGCCGTTACTGGTTCTATTCGGCTCCATACCCGCCAAGCTGATGCTGGAGGCAGTGGCGTTTATTATAGATGAGCCGGGAAGCTGATAAGAGACAGGCTCGGCCGTAAAGCTCCAGACGCCTCCCTTAAACACCGTATAGGTGGGAGGGGCATTGACCTCATCGATACGCCAGTAGTAGGTCCGGCTGAATGCGAGAATGCCGGCAGGGTCATAGGTGTTCGGGTCCTGGTTCTCACTGTAACCCAGCAAGCCGGGGTGAGAAGCTCTGGTGCCGTTTTGCACAGCATCCGCGTCGGTGCCGAAGTACACATCATGCTTGGCAGCATACTTTCCCGGCATCCAGCCAAGGACCACATCACGAGGCACATCTGTCGCCTTATCAGCAGGTGAGGAATTAGAGGCATTTGTTGCCTGTGATGGGAGCAGATAATTAACTGCGTTGAGGAACATTTTTTCGCCCGCAGCGTTAAGGTTGTATTGACCATCATCGTTAGTAACTCCGCCTGCGCCAACGCCGCCGCTGCAGAAGAGTAACCGCCTGCCACCAGCGGTCTGTGTCGAACCGGAGTAGAACACCTGTCCTGGCTGCCACTCGGCAATCCAGACCCGGGCGGTGGCACCTGCTTGCGTGGCAATCAGCGTGCCGTTGCCGGCGCTGCCGGTGGCGTTCGAAAGGGAGCAGCTTGTCCCAGTAAGGATGCTGACCTGGTTGCTCCCATCGAGCGTTACACCGCTGAAGATGGGGTGGGTGGTAGCCACGGCCTGCAGGTTAGTTGTGGTTGCGGCATCGGTTGTGCCTGTGTTGTTGAGCCACAGCCAGCGGTCGCTCCTCGCGAGATGTGCGACTTGCAACAAGAGCGGCTTAGTGATGCCGTTCCATTGTGCCGGCTCGCCTGTCCCGTTATAGTTGCCGCTCGTGAGGTCGCGGCTGACAATAATAAGGTCAGTGGCATTAAGAGCGGCTATTTCGCCGGCATCGAGGACACCCCCTTCCCCATTGCGGAAGTTAAGATTGACCGTGTGCCCTTTGGAAACAAGCAGGTCTATCCAAGGCTGGTCTGAGTTATTGGTGCCCTTATTGTCCGAGACCCAGATGATAGTAGCGGCCTGTGCTGATAGAGTCAGACAAAAGGCCAGCGCCAAAACTAAACAAATCAATTTTTTACACACAGTAAGTCCTCCTTATTAAAGGTTTGTGATAAGTTTTGTGAACGCCCACAAGAGCATCCTTTCTCAACCCGCCACGCCGTTTTTGGCGGGGCACTTTCTACAATAATAGGAAAATCGGCAAAAATCCAAAAAGTATGAAATCTGTTTCGTATTTGTTTGAAAAGGAATTTGCGAATATACGTCTCCTCTTTTAGCCCTCAGCTATTTTGCCCCAAAACAACATCAATTTGGCTGCCAAAGCAGCCAAATCCACAAGTTTTACCACTTTTATTTATACCAGATTGCCCAGCCTTGTGTCAATAAAAAATCTTGATAATTTATCGGTCCTGCCGGGGCCAAATGGTGGGAAAATGTAGCTTGAGACTTTATCGGGATTCGAAGTCCGCCACGGCGGTTCTTTGGGGCTGCAATGGCGGACCCGGCCCGAAGGGGAATCCCGCCCTCTCCGTTGAATCCATAAAGAGGGGTTTGTCAGCAGCAGGCCAAGGTGGGGGTGGTTTTTGCTCTTTTGTGATGCTGTCGAGGTCACCGGGTTTTTGCAGCGGCTGTCATACCCTTCGCCCGCCAAACAAACGGGGCATAAGCAACATCGCGTATGCCCCGAGTAATGCGAATCAGGATGACCAACTTAGCGTTGTATCAAGCGTCTTACCACTCCGGCCATACCTGCTGCTTCTGCCACTCGTTCGACAGTGTCGCAGAATCCTTTAAGTTGACCTTCTTAAAGTTCTGCGGCTCAGCATCGTAGATGTTGGCGAGCGACAGCACCGGCATGTATATCTGCGCCGGCGGCAGGGTCTGGCCGTTCATAACGGCCTGAATATCGGTCTGCGACAGGGCGTAGTTGTAAATCCGAACATCATCAATCCGACCATCCCAGGACAAGTTAGCGGCATTATCCTTGCCGCCCTTGCCGACCATCAGCCTTGTGTAGCCGACCAGAGTCCCAATTCTCGGGTTTGTGTTTGTCTCAAGCCAGCTCTGTGCGTTCAGGACGCCGTCAATGTACAGCTTCAGGTGCTGCCCTCTGGTCCAGGCTATGGCAACGTGCTGCCAGATGCCGACTTTCTGAGCACTGCTGGAGCTCTCAAGCTTCTGCTCGCCATCGGTGGCTGTGATTCCGACCTTCATCACATTTGTGCCGCCGCCACTTCCACCGGCTGCATCGTATCGCATATCCCTGCTGTCATCGGTATCGGGGTTCTCGAATATGATAAACCCTTTGTCGGTGTTGTTGGCGTCAGACCTGATCCACGCAGACACCGTCAAGGCATCCAGGCCGTCCAGCACCTCATTGATGTCGTTGTTAAGCACGTAATCGCCGAGACCGTTAAAGTCCAGGCAGTAGCCGGAGCCGTTATATCCAGGTGCTGCCCAGTCGGCGCCGTAGATGTTGCCGGTATGGCCGTTGCCGCTGCCGTCACCTACCGTGCCGCCGGAACCTTCTTCAAACGCCCATCGCAGCAGGAGCTTGCCTGTTTTGGTGTAGTCGTACTCCAGCCAGTCGCGGGCTATTATGGCCAGGTCTTCGTTATTGACCACACCATTCTTGGAGATGTCGGCTGTGAGCAGCGTTCCCTTGCCGGGGATATATCTTGCCTGATACAGTCTGATGTCGTCGAAATACACCGTGCCTGCGCTGCCGGCTTGCGGTGCGCTTCTCTTGCCGGTTCCGATTATCATTTTCTTGACGGCATTCAAATTAATGCCGGCAAAGCTCTTAAGGTCGATGTTCCACTCCTGCCAGGCGCCTTGCAGCACCGCGTTGGGGTCTGCTTCATGTTGGACGACGGCGGTGCTGAGGCCTGAATCCTGCAGGGCCACATACATCGGTTCGGGAACATTAACCTTTATGCCGATATCCTTCGAGCTCCACGCGCCTGCCGCACCGGTTATGCTGACGTTCGAGAACCTGGCCGTGCACGTTGCGTTGACGTTATGGGCCGTCAGGCTTAGGCCAATGTAGATTGGGTCAGTCATTGCAACGTACTGCTGGGTGCCTAAGTCGGTCCAGGTCAGGCCGTCTGCGGAATAAGAAGCCCTGGCTATGCCGGTGGTCGTATCGTACACTAACTTTAACCACTGCGGGGCGGTAATGCCGGTCTGTTGTGTGGCGTTTGTGCTCGGGCCGCCCACCAAGGCACGGTACTGTAAGGCAACGCCCTGGCCGGGCGTAATGCACATCATTGCGTGGATAGAGTCGGCGTCCAGCGAGTCGCGGACCATTAAGCCGGCCTTTGCCCAGGCGTTGGTATTATCGACGTTCTCGACTTTAGCTATGATTGTAACCGGACCGGGCACCGTTATTTGTTTGTAGGCATAGTGGAACTCATCGTGGAACCCCGGGCCTCTCTGGGCAGCCACATCAAAGATGTCCTCGCCGGCAGCAGTGATAGTGTAGTTACCCGGCGGAGACTCTGTGAAGCTGCCGACAGATGCCCAGTATCCTCTGTACCACAGTGTCAATGCCTTTACTCCGTAAGCAGTCCAGTTCTGCGGCGTTCCAAAGTTGCGGTAGGTCTCGGAATAGTACGGAGAGGCGCTATTGGTGTAGTCGAGCCGCATTGACTGTTTACCCGCGTTGACTATGGCTACTTCAGCATAAGGAGTGTCGCCATAGCCTACTATACCGTTGGAGCCGTTGCCCGGCACGCCGGGCGGCGGGTCTGTATAACCCAGCGAGTCTATCCATGTCTGCCATATTATGCTGGGGGAGGTGTCAGTGTAGGTCTCAAAGTCATCCACGAGACGGTAGTTGGCCAATGTGAAGCTCCAAACCAAGCCCGTGGTGATTGTAGTGTCGCTGTTATATTCGTCTATACGCCAGTAATAAGTCTGCAGGCCGTTGAGAGTCTCAGGTGGAGTATAGTTAGTGCCGATTTGACGGGCGCGATATACGCCTGCTGTTGATGTGGTGGCGTTCGCCACGGTGGCCCTGTCGGTGCCGAAGTACACATCGTGGCTGCTTGCCAGACTTCCTGCCGACCAGCTTACCGGTGGTGCGCTACCCAGGTCGGCCGTTGAGCCGTTGGCTGGTTTGGGTTCCCAGGCAAGTTTTGGGTCGCCTCTCATAGCCTGCTTAATATTATCCGCGGTCAGCGCCGTCTTGTAGATACGGACGTCGTCAATAGGACCGGCCCATCCGCCGCCTGCGTCTTTGCATCCCTGACCTACCACCACCTTGGTGCACCCGGTTATGGTGCCGGTCGTCGCTGCATCTTCGGATGACGGCGTGTTCAGCACACCGTTAATATACAACCGCATCACCTCGCCGCTGCTCCAGGTTACGGCAATATGCTGCCAATCAGTAACTTGAACACCGCTCGAACTCTCGTTCTGCTGGCCGCCGCCGGTTGAGGTAATGCCATACTTGATGACGTTCGTGCCCCCGGCAGTGCTGCCGGCTGCGTCGTATCGTATATCTCTGTCGTCACTTCCGCTGGGGTCCTCAAAACTGACGAAACCTCTGTCTGTATTGGTCAGGTCGGACTTGACCCACACACAGACTGTCAGGGCGCTCAAACCATTGAGGTAAGCTGCGGCTGCGTTGTCCACCACTCTGTCGCCGTCACCGCCGAAGTCCAGTGCGCTACCTACCAACCCGGTTACCCACTGCGGGTTGAGTTCAAGGGTTCCGTGATGGTTATGACCGGACCCATCAAGGGCAGTAGTGTCGGAACCCTCATCAAACTTCCACCAGCATAGAAGGTTGGGGTCGTCAGTAACGGGGATGAATGGTTGTGTTTTGAAGCTCCACACATCGCCTTTGGAGACGCTATTGTCGGTATTATGTTCATCGATTCGCCAGTAATGAACCTTATCGTATTCGAGTGTTCCGGTGGTGTAATTTGCGCCAGAGCGATTGGCCTTGAATTCGGGTGATGAGGTAGTAGCATTGGCTACGGCGGTTGCATTAGTACCCAGATAGACATCATGTGCGTTTAGCGGCTTGGCAAACGAGCCTGGGCTCCAGCTAATGGTGACATTGGGGTCCACAAACGTGGCGCCGTCGGTCGGGCTGGGGTTGTATGCCTTCAGGCTCGGCGTGGTGAAGCTCCAGACATCGCCTTTGTATGTAGCGCCCCCTTCCTCAACCTCATCGATTCGCCAGTAGTATTTCGTTAGAGCGGCAAGTTTTGGAAGGTCATAATATTCCGCTGAGCCAACCTGTTCCTTAAACTCAGGAGAAGAGGTAGTCGCGTTGGCCACTGCGGTTGCATCGGTGCCGAAGTACACATCGTGGGCGACTGCAGTATCTCCTGGTTTCCACCGAAGTGGTGGCGGCTGGGCGTTGGTGGCGTCATTGGGCGGATTGGGGTCCCAGGCCTTTAGCTGCAGCGCGAGTACTGCCACACCATACATATTCCTGCTGCCCGCCCCCGTGGGATCATTCTGCTGTCGCAGAGTAATCGTCCCCGCAGGGACCTTTTTGGCGAAGACCGAGAACCAGTTGTCGATGCTCCCGTTGTTACTTTCGTCGATAGCAATGTTGAGACCTGTATCCGTGAATCCGAGAGTGGTTACCCACGTCATCCCCGCTGCAGTAAGGTTTGGGTTTGCAAGCTCGCCACCAGTGCCGGTACCGAGACGGTTATCGAGGAAAAGATACATCTTGACCTCTGCCGATACCGTCACGTCCAGCTCATAGAGTGCAACGTTCCTGTCGACATTGGAGACCATAACATATTCGGCACCGAGCAGATTTACCGGTACAGTTCTGTAAACATGGGTCCGGTCAACGAAGCACAGCGAATACGGTATACTCTCAGCAAGCGGGGTCGGTGCGATTTGTGGCGCAGTGTTGGTACTGTTGCGCCGTTGAATAGAGGTAATGAACGCTGCCTCTGCAATCTGCGTTGTTCCGGCGATAACAGCCAGTAGTAATACTAAATAAATCGATTTTCTGCACATAATAGTCCTCCTTATTAAAGGGTTGGGATAAGTTTTCTGAACGCCCACAAGAGCATCCTTTCTCAACCCGCCACACTGTCTTTGGCGGGGCACTTTCTACATAGGAAAATCGGCAAAAATCCAAAAAGTATAAAATCTGCTTTGTATTTGTTTGAAAAGGAATTTGCGAATATACGTCTTCTGTTTTAGCCCTCAGCTATTTTGCTCCAAAACGACATCAACATTGACTGCCAAAGCAGCCAAATCCACAGGATTCACCATATTTATTTATACCAGATTGCCTACCATTGTGTCAATAGAAAAGCTTGATGATTTATCGGTCCTGCGAGAATTATTTGTGGGAAAATGGCTAAAATGTCTGCGACCGGGGTTTCTCTGATTGCTCTCTGGGGCGGTGCTTCCACCTTCGGTGCAGCCACCAGTATTGTGTTGGGTCTTCCCTGACAAATTCCTCGATTGCCCTGGTATATTCGCTGGTAACCCAGAGCAGGGGGTCATCCTTGTCAGCCCATTCATTGGGGAAAATGATGCGATTCGGGCGGAACTCGAAAAAGAAGCGGTTACCGATTCGCCTGCAATATCCTACTACTATAGGGAGTTTATAGGTTATTGCCAGCAGGCCTATGCTCTTGTAGGTGCTGGCCTTACGGCCAAAGAAATCAACGAAAAGGCCTTTTCTGCCGGCATCCTGGTCGGCTATGAAGCCTAATGTGGCGCCGCTTGAACTAATGTTGCCCAGGACCCTGGCTGCGCCTTTTTTGTCCACTATCTTTTGCCCGCTGCGCCGGCGGACACCGTAAAGGTAATTGCTAACGAACTTGTTGTCCAAAGGGCGGGCAACACTATAGATATTAAAACCAAACAACCCCAGAAGGTAGCCGGTGATTTCGAAGTTGCCATAGTGGCCGGTGACCATCAGCAGCCCCCGGCCTTCTTTCATCAGCCATTTGGCCCTTTCGGCTTTTATATATCGTGAGTAGTCCCGCCAGTTATATTTTTTCACCAGCCGCGGTGTAAATAATACATCGATTGCGAGCATTGCGATGTGCTCGAAGCTCCGCCGGCCTGTCTGCCAAATCCATTGTTCGCTTTTTTCCGGGAAGCTTGCGCGGAGATTATCCAGCGCCCGCTGGCGCCCGCGGTGATAGTATTTCCATAATAGCCGCCCCAGCAGGCAGGCGGTATTTAAGTTGGTCTGGATGTCAAACAGGTAAAGGAAAATGACAAGTATCCGCAGCGCAAGATACTGGATGTATGCTATAAAGAGATTCTGTTTCTTTTTCTTTCGCGGCGGCACATCAGCCATAGACGGTGATTTTAGATTCAAAATTGTCGTTGTCAAGTGCCATAGACGCCCCCCTTCCTGCTCCCCGCTTCCGCGGGGACAAGTTTACCCCTGCGAAGGCAGGGGCAAGAAAGCAGGGGGGCAGGGTTTCTTATTGCGAATGCCCGGATAGTTGGGATAATGCTGACAGAGAAGATAATACTTCTGTAGATGGTTCCCGGACATCTTTTAGAAAGGACTGAAATGGGGAGGTTCGTTCGGTTCATATCGGCTGCTGCGTTGTGCTTCTCGATTTCTATCGAGGGCTGCTTCCTGCAACCGCCAAAGAGCAGTAGTTATAAAACGCCTTGTGTGCCTGCCTACCGCCCCGACGGGGCAGGCAGGTCACTGCCTTGCGAAAAGGTGGTGAACGAGTCCGCCAGGAGAATTCAGGTTGCTTATGATGTTGATGTTGTGGTTGTCGGCGGGACATCGGGCGGCGTGGCGGCGGCGGTTGGGGCCGCACAGAAAGGCGCCAAGGTTTTTCTTGCAGCGGAGCGGCCATATCTTGGCGAGGACCTCTGCGGCACATACCGATTATGGCTTGAGGATGGCGAAGAGCCGACATCGGCGCTTGCTAAAAAGGTTTTTGGAGATTCTGCCGGCAAGCCGCGAGTTTCTCCGACGCCAATGCGCGTGAAACAGACACTTGATGAGGCATTGTTGGAAGCGGGCGTGCAATTTTTGTATGGCTGCTATGTCAGTGATGTTCTTTTTGACGGCAGGGGGGGGATTGCGGGCGTTGTTATCGCAAATCGTTCGGGGCGGCAGGCGGTCAGGGCAAAAGTCATTATCGATGCAACAACGAGGGCGAATGTTGCGCGGCTGGCAGGCGCCGTATTTGAGCCATATCCATCAGGTCTGCATACCTTTAAGCGGGTAGTTGTCGGCGGTGAAGTCCAGACCGGTGACGACATTGTTGACGCAAGGAAGATGCCTGCGCCGCTGCGACGCGAGAATGGTTCTGTATGCGAAGCCATCGAATATACGCTTCGAATGCCTATGAAAGATGGCTCCTTTGCATCTTTTGCCGAGGCCGAGCAGGTTGCGCGGGACAGGACGTGGCATCGTGGGCAGGAGGACGCCTCGGAGACGCTCTTCCAGGTGCCGCCCGACCCGATGAAGGGTAAGAATAGTCTGACAGGTCCCTGGCCGGGAGCGGAAAAGGTTGACGTGGATGTGTTCCGGCCTGTGGGAATCAGGCGGCTATATGTGCTCGGCGGCTGCGCAGATATGTCCCGCCGGACCGCGGAGAAATTACTTCGGCCGTTCGAGCTTATGGAAACAGGCAGTCGCGTTGGCGATGCGGCTGCTTTGGAAGCAAGGCGCATTGCCAAACCAGGGGCTGTCGGGTTACACGGCGGAGCGGCGGATGCTGCTGTATCGGGTGACATACGAGAAAATCTGGGCGGGATACGCACTTCGCAAAAAAAGTTCGCGGCCATTACTGTCTCCGGGCGGGTTGTGCCGGTTCTTGGTGAGTATGATGTTGTCGTTATTGGCGGCGGGACAGGCGGGGCGCCGGCGGGCATAGCTGCGGCAAGGCAGGGTGCGAAAACCCTGGTTGTCGAGTATCTTTATGGTCTCGGCGGCGTGGGGACAATGGGCCTTATCAGCAAGTACTACTACGGTTACATCAACGGCTTCACTAAAGAAGTTGATGAGGGCGTGGCAAGTTTTGCAGATAGTGCGGAGAGTAAGAGCGGGGGGTGGAACGTCCAGTGGAAAATGGAGTGGTACCGCCGGGAACTCCGTAAGGCGGGTGCGGATATATGGTTTGGCGCGATTGGATGTGGCGCGTTCGTTGAGGATGGACGGGTCAAGGGCGTTGTCGTTGCCGCGCCGCAGGGCAGGGGCGTTGTGCTTGCCAAAGTGGTTATCGATTCGACCGGCAATGCAGACATCGCCGCCGCAGCCGGCGCCCGGTGCAATTATACGGACGGCAGCGGAGTCGCGGTGCAGGGCGCGGGGCTTCCTCCCCGCCAGCTTGGCGCCGGATACACCAATACCGATTGGACCTTTATTGACGATGCGGATGTCATCGATACCTGGCGGGCGTTCGTTGTCGCCAAAGGTAAGTTCAAAAGTGCTTATGACCTGGGCCAGCTGGTTGATACGCGTGAACGTCGGCGGATTGTAGGCGACTTTGTGATGTCGCCGCTGGACATCCTGAACCACCGCACCTACCCGGACACTATCGCAATAGCGAGGAGTAATTTTGATTCGCACGGTTTTACGATTCATCCGATATTTTTGCTGAGACCGCCGGATAGAAAAGAGATACTTGTCAGCGTGCCGTATCGCTGTCTTTTGCCTAAGGGGCTTAATGGTATTTTGGTGACGGGTCTTGGCGCCAGCGCCCACCGCGATGCGATGCCGGTCATCCGTATGCAGGCCGACATCCAGAACCAGGGCTGCGCAGCCGGGGTGGCGGCGGCAATGGCAGCCAAAGAAAACCGGCGACTGCGTGACATCGATGTTAAGGCCCTTCAAAGGCATCTTGTTGAAAAAGGTAATCTTCCTGAAAGCGTTCTGGCCGACAAAGATTCGTTTCCGCTGGCGAAAGAGAAAATCGCGGAGGCGGTGGGGCGTGTTGTTAATGATTATAATGAGCTGGAGATAGTTCTCGCCCAGCCGGAGGATTCGATACCGCTTCTGCGGGATTCTTACAAGACTGCTGCGGACGAAAGGGCCAGACTTGCCTATGCTCATATACTCGGGATGTTAGGTGATGCGACAGGTGCGGACACTCTGCTTGAGGCCGTCAGGTCCAGAGAGTGGGACAAGGGCTGGAATTTTACAGGTATGGGACAATATGGGGCAAGTGTCAGTCCGCTCGATAGTCTTATCATTGCCTTAGGCCGCACGGGCGATAAACGGGCGGTTGAGATTATTGTTGAAAAGGTCGGGCGGCTTGACGAAAAAAGCGAGTTCTCGCACTATCGGGCGGTGGCGATGGCGATTGAGGAGCTTGGTGATGCCGCTGCGGCAAGGCCGCTTGCAGAGTTATTAGAAAAGCCGGGTATAATGGGCCACGCCTGGACCGATATCGAGCAGGCCCGGCGCAGGACGCCGGCGAGCGCCACGGACACAAAGACAAGAAATGCATCTCTGCGTGAGCTATTTTTGGCGGCAGCTTTATATCGCTGCGGGGATTACGAAGGTCTGGGCGGAAAAATCCTGCGCGAATATTCTTGCGACCTCCGCGCTCATTATGCCTGTCACGCCCAGGCGGTACTCGCGAAAAATGGCGGCAGGGACGGAGGGAGACGGTATTGACCAAATATAAAACAGAATTATTGATTCAGGTTTTAGTGTTTAGCATAATGGTAGATTAAAATGTGCGAAGTAAATCTTAGTGTGACTTTAGGATAAGGAGAAACAAAATGGCAGGAGTATATAGGTTTTCGTTTGGGCCGTGGAATATTCACGAGGGCGCGGACCCGTTTGGGCCGCCGGTCAGAAAAGGTATCGAGTTCGTCAAGAAGCTCAAGATGTATAAGAAGCTGGGCTTTGACGGCGTGCAGTTTCACGATGACGATGCCGTGCCGGGGATGGACAAGCTAAGCCGCCGGCAGATAATCAAAAAGGCAAGACAGGTGCGAAGAATGTTAGAGGGCGAGGGTCTGGTTGCGGAGTTTGTCGCGCCGCGATTGTGGGAGGACCCGCGGACGATTGATGGGGCTTATACGTCGAACGACCCGGCCAGCCGCAAGTTCGCCCGCGAGCGGAGCAGGCGGATGCTCGACATTGCTGATGCCCTGGGGACACAACTTGTTGTCCTGTGGCTTGCCCGCGAGGGAACATACCTCCGCGAGGCGAAGGACAGCAGACTTGCCGTTGGGCGGATTGTGGAGGCCATCGATGATATGCTCACCTACAATCCGCAAATCCGGATTGCGATTGAGCCGAAGCCCAATGAGCCGATGGACCAGGCGTATATCCCGACGACAGGACATGCCGTCGCCGTCAGTTTTCTTACATACGCGCCGCAGCGGGTCGGCGTCAACATAGAAACTGCGCACGTGATCCTTGCGGGGCTTGACCCTTCGGATGAGATGGGTTTTGCCCTTGCTTATGATAAGCTGTTTACCGTCCACCTCAACGACCAGAACGGCCTGAAATTCGATGAGGACAGGAGCTTCGGCGCTATTAACCTGCGAAGGGCGTTCAATCAGGTGCGGATGCTCGATGAGTATAACTACGGCAGGCGAGGCGAATTTGTGGGGCTTGATGTCAAGGCGATGCGGACGCAGAAGCAGGATGTCGCGACCAAGCATCTACGCAACAGCAGGGAAATCTTCCTTCGGTTAGTCAAACTCGTGCGCAGTCTGGACAAAAACAAAGTTGAGAAACTTGTCAGGCAGCGGGACTACGAAGAGCTGGATATGCTGATAATAAATCATTTGATGGGCAGATAAACGATATACGATATACGATGGACGAGTGACGATTATGGCTGTGACGAAGGGTAAGACCGTTCTGAGTATAGGAGCTCATCCGGATGACGCTGAGTTTATGTGCGCGGGGACGCTGGCGATGCTTCATAAGAAGGGCTGGCAGATTCATATCGCAACTATGACGCCGGGCGACTGCGGGACTGTGGAATACAGCAGGGAAGAAATCAGCAGGATTCGCAAGGCCGAGGCCGCCAAAGCGGCGGGCATCCTCGGCGGCAGCTATTATTGCCTCGGCTGCGATGATGCCTTTATTATGTATGACAGGCCCGCGCTGCTGGCGGCGATTGAGCTGGTGCGTAAGGTCCGGCCAGCGATTGTCTTTGCGCTAAGTCCCTCGGATTATATGGTTGACCACGAGATGGCCAGCAAGATTGCACAGACGGCCTGTTTTGCCTGCGGGGTTGTGAATATTGAGACTGCCGGCGCCGAGCCGTTCGAGCCGGTGCCATATCTTTATTACGCAGACCCCGTGGAGGGAAAAGACAAATTCGGGACCGGGATAAAGGCGGGCACAGTGGTTGATATAACCGGCGTGATGGACATCAAAGAGAAGATGCTTTGCTGTCACGAGAGTCAGCGCAACTGGCTTTTGAAGCATCACGGGATGGACGATTACGTTAATGCAATGAAGGCGCTTGGCCGGAAGAGGGGCCGCGAAATCGGCTGTGAATTTGCCGAGGGTTTCAGGCAGCACCTGGGCCATGCGTATCCGCAGGACAATATCTTGAAGGATGAGCTTGGCAGCCTGGTTCACATATTATAGTGAGCCGTGAATGGTGAATAGTGACTCGAAAAGCAGGGGGGTGAACGCCTAAATGAATAAAGGAAGAGAAAAGATGGGCAGGAAAATCAGTATTCTGGCTCCTGAATGGTGGGATTATACAACGCTCGATGATGAGATTCTCAGCGACGCGGCCAAACTTACCATTGAAGATATGGCAGGTTTATCGAGAGAGGGTTTTAAGGTTGTGTTCTATGATACCATTGAAGAATTCTATCTTGCAGAGGCGCTGGAATATATTATGGCGTGGAAACAGGCGACAGCCGACAATCCCGCGGGTATTTGCGGGCCGATAGGGCCGACCGAGCAGCTTCCGCTTGTCGCACGTCTGGTAAATGAGCTGCGGCTGAATCTGCAGAACGCGCATTTCTGGGGGATGGATGAGTGGCATATAGACGGCAAGGAGGCGCCGCGGACGCATCCGTTGTCCTTTGCAAAGGCGGATATGGAGCTTTGCTTTGACCGGATTGACAAGGGGTTAAAGATGCCCGCCTCAAACATTCATTTTCCGAAAGCAGATACCAGAGAATATATAAAAAGCTGGCAGGGTGTTCGCTGTGCGATTATGCAGGGCGGCCAGGGCGAGGTGAAACACTGGGCGTTCAACGACCCGGTCAGGCGTGAGGGAAAGTATAAAGATGAACCGCCGACGCCGCAGGAATATCGCCGGCTGACGACCCGCGTTGTGGATTTGCACCCTGTAACTATTATGCAAAATGCAAGGACGAGCGGCGGCGGCGTGGTAACGGGTGTGCCGACAAAGGCAATCACGGTCGGGCCTGTGGAGACGTGGAAGGCGGAGAAGGTCTCCATCTGGCAGGCGGGGATGCACGACAATCCGTTTGGAATGAGATTGACCACGCTTATGATAAGCGAAAAAATTGCGGATAGCTCGGTGCCGATGTCGCTTCTGGCGGACCACCCGAATGTCCAGTTCAATTTCTACAGGCCCGCCTTATGTGTTTGCAAAGCGGAAATGCACTGAGGCTGCAACGGGTGACCCCCGACAGAGACATTCGGGGGCTCTTTGAAGAATTGTAATTAGTCCTGGCGAAAGTGATGGTATGGCTGCGGATGTGTTGGTGCTTAATACGGCGGTGACGGACCTGCGGAGGCCGGACTTTGAATTTGCCGATGCGCTGGTGGGCAAGGGGGGCCTTGCCATAAGCAAAACTGAAGATATGCCGCATTATTCTCAAGAGCAGTTGAGAGAGTGGATAGAGCAGGGCTTTGCCACCGCGGGCGGCCCCGGCAACACCGCTCCTTTGATTGCGAGGTCCGGCTTGAAGGTGGCCGTCGGCGTCAGTCTTGGCAAAGGAGACTACGGCGGCTTAGATTCCCAGGGCAGGTTCTTTTATGATGTGATGACCGCCAACGGTATAGATATGTCGGCAACTTTTGTGCATCCGACCCTGCCTTCGGGCACGACTTTTATCCACAGCAGCTCCGGGCCGGATAGAGGCGGGATTGCATATTTCCCAAACGCCAACAATGATTTTGATTTTGAGGTTTTCAAGAGAGCCGTCGAGCGATTGAAACCGGCGATAATCTATTATATGTATTCGGGGCTGTCCGAGAGAGGAGATGCCAACGGCGGCCGGGATTTGGCAGAGTTTGTCGAGTGGTGCCGCGGCAGAGGGGCGGTCACGATTGTTGACAGCCACACTTTAACGGGTTCGCCGCACGAATTGATTAAGTCCGGCAAGGCGGTAAAAGAATATAAGCTTTTGGAGCCGCTTTTACCTGAAGTCGATTTGTTCTTTACATCCTGCGATGAGGCCAAGCTGATTGAAAATACTCTGGAGGGCGGGCGGAGCTGGGAACAGTTTACCGAGCATGACAATGACATCCACTTTCTTGATTTTTTGACCGGGCGGTTTTGGCACAGGGAAAAAAGGACAAGACTTTTCGGGGTTACGGTTAGTGACGGCGCGTATATAAAGCACGTCGGTCCTGATGGGCGCATCGGCGGGCCGAGCAAAATCGAATCGCGGTTTATGGCAGGGGAGGTGATTGACCTTGTGGGGGCTGGAGATTCATTCAGGGCCGGGCTTCTTGCGTATATTGCGCGCAACTTGCGTAAGTGGAAGGAAGGGTCCATAGATTTTGCTGAAGCGGTGCAGATGGGTAATCTTTTTGCGTCACTTTATATAAAAGCGCCGCTTAATGACAGGTACGGTAATATCAGGGCCTATGACAAAATGCTGAAAATAGTTCGTGGTAACGTCAGCTACCCGAGCTTTCAGGCCTTGCAGGATGCTTTAGGTTAAGTTCGCCGAGACGTTGTGCAGGAGAAAAGGAAGGAGTGCAAATGGCTGCCGAGAAACGTAAATTCAACTGGCAAGACAAGGTTGGAAATTTTGCCCAGGTGGGCGGCATAGAGACCTCTATTTTGGACGATGGCCCGGGGAAAGGCACGAGGATAGCGTGGGTGAACACAGGCTGCGGTCTTCGGTATAAAGTCGTCATCGACAGGGGGCTGGACATTGTTGACGCCTTCTATAATCAATATAGCCTTGCCTGGCTGAGCCGTGACGGCGTCACCGCACCGCGGCCTGATGCCAACCGCGGGTTGGAGTGGCTGTATTCTTTTGCGGGGGGGATGCTGACTACCTGCGGCTTGAGTCACGTGGGCGGTCCTGAAACGGATGAGTTTGGCGAGCGTGGTCTGCACGGCCGGGTGAGCAATATCCCGGCTGCTGTCGAATCAATTGTTCAGCCGGACCTTGTGACGGGAAAGCTTCAGATGAGCATAACCGGCGTGGTGAAAGAGTCGCGCGTCTTCGGGCCGAATCTCCGGTTGAGGCGGACCATCTCAAGTGCGCTCGGCGAGCCGACCATTCGAGTTTGCGACGTCGTCACCAACGAGGGCAATACGCCGGTGCCGCATATGATTCTGTATCACTGCAATTTTGGCTGGCCGTTGGTTGACGAGGGAACGGAGATTGTGTGGAAGGGTAAATGCGTTTCTCGCGGTATGGATATGGATAATGCCATATTCAATAGTAATCGCGATTTCCGAAAGTGCCAGGCGCCGATGGAAAGCCACAGGGGCGGCGGCGAGGCGTGCGGGTTTATTGACGTTACAACTGATAAGCAAGGCATTTGCACGGTTGGACTCTACAATCGAAAACTTGGCCTTGCTCTTGTTCTGAGATATAAAAAGAAGCAGTTGCCCTGCCTGGCTAACTGGCAGCACTGGGGGCCGGGCGAGTATGTTACCGCCCTGGAGCCGGGGACAAATCCGCCGATAGGGCAGAAAAAGGCAAGAGAGCGAAAGGAGCTTATTTATATCGCCCCTGGAAAGAGCAGGACATACGAGCTGGAGATGACAGTTTTGGTCGATGAAAGGGCGATAGGGCGATTCCGAAAAACGATGGGCCGCACAAACTTAAAACTAAAAACTTAAAACTGTCGATGGCAGAGCATATATTTACCGGTTTTGGTTTCGGGCCGATTCAGGCCGGCCTTTTTGCCAAAGAGGCATTTGAAAGCCGCAGCTTTTCGAGGATAGTTGCAGCCGAGATTGACCAGACTCTGGTCGATGCAGTCAGAGCCAACAAGGGAAGCTATTATGTCAACGTAGCTGGAACCAGCGGTATCGATGTGCTGAAGATTGATGGCGTGGAACTGCTGAACCCCAAAGTCGCGGAGGACAGGAAAATCCTCCTTGAGGTTTTGGCCCAATCCACGGAGATAACTACCTGCCTGCCTTCCGTAAATTTTTACGATACCGGCGGCGCCGTGAGTGTCGCGGCGTTAATTGCCGAGGGTTTGAGCAATAGCATCGCGGAGGCGACGATAATTTATGCTGCCGAGAACCACAATCACGCCGCAGAGATACTCGAGGAGGCCGTTACGAAAAAGGTTGGGCCGCCGGCGGGAGAAAAAGTCCAGTTTCTTAACACGGTAATCGGCAAAATGAGCAGGGTTGTCGATGACCCTGCGGAAATCAAACAGTTGGGGCTTCGAACGATAACGCCTGCCATTAGGCGTGCCTTTCTGGTGGAGGAGTTCAACAGAATCCTGGTGACGCGGGCCCAGCTTGCCGGTTTCAGGCCCGGCATCGAAGTATTTGTCGAAAAGGATGATTTGCTCCCTTTTGAGGAGGCGAAGCTGTATGGCCACAACGCCATACATTCGCTGCTTGGTTTTCTTGGCGCCGTCAGGGGCTATACGAAGATGACCGAGGTTGGAAAAGACCGGGCCATTATGCAAATCGGGCGGGATGCCCTTTTACAGGAATCCGGGGCGGCGCTCATAAAAAAGTATGCTCACCTTGGTGATGGTCTTTTCACTGAGGCCGGTTATAAAGATTATGCGGAGGAACTGCTTATCCGAATGACCAATCCATACCTGGCGGATACGGCTGCGAGGGTCTGTCGCGATGCGGTCCGCAAACTGGGGACAACCGAGCGGATATTCGGAACGATGCAGTTGGCACTGGAATATGGGATTGAGCCGAAGAATATGGCTTTAGCGGCGATGGCCGGGATAGCTGTCCTGCTTGCAAAATCGCAGGAATATAGTTTGCCCTCCAATTTGCGTTTTAGCGATTGGCGCAAGTTAGGTGGTCCGGATATTGAGAGAATCATCAATTGGCTTTGGAAGGGGCAGAGGTTCAAAAATTCTGAAAGGCTCATCCGATATGTTCAGGCGGCCAAAGACCACCTGATTGACTTATCGGGCTGATTTTGCATTTGCTGTATTTCAGTTCAGGCAGTTCCTGCTATAAGTTGAGGATTATTTTTTGGGTGCCGAAAAAAATTACGATTAATTGTTGTCCGAAATTTCGTTTGGGTCCGGAAATCATTTCGTTTTTTGCCCGCGAGCGAATATTTAAGCAAATATTCTCTTCTTTGTCGAGAATTCCTTCTTAAAAGTATTGACTTATTAGGGCAAATTTGATAGGATACAACCTGATAATAGAATCCCGGTGGGGGGCATTCTTAAGTTTCCCCTGTTAAACACAAAACAAAATTGCTTCACAGATTAGTCTTAACCCGGCCAACCTCTCATTCAGACAAAAGACGACAAAAGTTAGAAACAATTTAACCCATATTTATCACCCGGCAGAGGAGGACAAAAATGAGAAAGTCGATTATGTTGGCCGTTCTATTTGCCCTGAGTATGCTGTGCCTGCCTACGCAGGCGGGTGTTGTTTACAGCTTCAGGCACATCGTTGAAAAGTGCGATGGCCCTATCGAACTTGCCGATGGCGCAATCGGCGAAGCGCAGCTTTTCGTTGAGGTTGTGGAGTTCGGCACAAATCAGGTGTTATTTACCTTCACGAACACCGGCCCCAGGCCCTGCTCGATTACCGACGTCTATTTTGACGATGGAGCACTGTTGGATATCGCCTCGATAAATGATTCCTGCGTCGGCGTTTCATTCGCCGAAGGCGCATCGCCACACAACCTGCCCGGTGGAGCAAATTTGTCGCCGCACTTTGTGGCGAGTTACTCTGCCGATTCCGACCCGCCTGTTCAGCATAATGGCGTCAACCCACAGGAGTGGCTCGGCATCGCGTTTGACCTGCGAGAGGGCAAGAGTTTTGGAGACGTGACCGGCGGTCTTGGCAGCGGTGAGCTTCGTATCGGCATCCACATCCAGGGATTTGAAAGCTGCGGCAGCGAGTCGTTTGTCAACAACGGTATGGTTCCTGAACCCAGCACTTTCGCGCTTATCGGCCTTGGTTTGAGCGCCACTGTCTGCCGCAGACGCAGAGCTATATAAACAGAACTGCTTTAGAAAAATCGAAAGGCCGTGACCCCGGTTCACGGCCTTTTTTATTGATTAGATGTCACGTCCAAAGGTATCCAATTACCCACGTAGAACTGCATATCCGGGCGGATAAATGAATCCTGTTTTTTTATCTGATGCTGACTTCGGATTTGCCTTTCAGCGAGATTATCAGGATTCCATATTCACTGTAGAACTTCTTTTCGGCCGGCTGAAAATCAGTGAGCACACGGCGTCCGAGAAATACCACCAGTCGGGTTTCCACATTGCGGGGTTCTTCCTTAACGCCGGAGACTAAAACGTAGTAGGGCTTGTCGCCCCAGCCATCCACCGTGAATGTCACCGAGTCGGTCTCCCGCCGAATATCGCTTATCATACACGGTGCGTGAATGAACCAGCCACGCTCAGGCACTTTCTTTACATCGTATATCTTGCCTTTCCCGTAGAGTTCCGTTACGTGCGCCTGCACAGTCCCCGGATTTATCGCGGGCCCCGCACGTATTTGCTCCCTCAACAGAAAAGAATCGGGAAGCAGCCCGACATAGTCTTTGTGAGTCAGCGGCCACGACATCTGCAGGCCCGTGGCGGTAATCCCTTTTGCAATCTTCTCCCACGGTCCCTGCGGGTCATACTCGCTCAATAAATGCAGCGCCGAACAGTAATCAAGGCCGCACCACTGCACGGGCAGCCCAATCCACACAGGCGCTGCCCAGTTCGTCGCGCCGAGCACGGCGGTCGTTGCGTAAGTTCCCACCTCACCTGATGTCGGCGGATAAAGATACACGAATGGAACGCCTGTCCACGCCCAGTAACGCGCCTGCTCAAGATGTTCTTTTTTGCCCGAGATGATATAGCCCAGGGTATATGCCTTAACCAGATGGGCCGATGCAAGTATGTCCGGCGTATGCAACGGCACCTCCCAGGTTTGTGCACCGCGAGGCACAGTATCGGCATACAGTGAGGTTTGTTTGTCAAGCAGTTCGAGGGCCTTACTGATTAGTTCTTTATCGCCCGACAGAGCGGCGCCTTCGAGAATCCTGACCATGTCTCTGCCTGAGTAGCCATTAGCGTGTTTTTCAAAGTGCGTCTTCGAGAAATCTGTATCGCCCGGTCTGTATAGTTTGACGCCGTTCGGGTCGAAGTGATTAAGCAGGGTCAGCGCCTCGTTGCGGCGCTGCTGTACGAATTCGCAGAGACTTCCGAAAATGAAAGGCGCTGTTGGAGGCTGCGGATGCGAAATAGTGCTTGAGAAGGCGTGCCCCGGCGGTATTTTGCCAAGCCCCAGTTGTTTTGCACCGGCAAGTTTTTCACGCAGCGTTTCATCTTTAGTGTGATTTTCCAGCCAGTCTATGAACATTACCGCATCTGCTGCAGGTGTCGGTCCAAATGCGCTGCCCCAGACCGCGTGCCTAAAGAGACCATTTACATTTACCTGTGAATCCAGCCAGCCGTGGGCAAGCAGAATGACCGCCGCCTCGAATCCTCCTTCAAATTCGGGCACATCGGGCAGGGTCTTCAATTCCACATAGAGCTTGACCGCGGGGACAACGGTTTTTCCTTTGCCGCCGATTATCATTGATGAGGCTTTGAGCGGCTTGTTTGCCTGGATTTTGAGAGGCATATACGCATAGAAATCATTCTCGAAACGGAGTTGCCCCACGGCAGGGACCGACAACGCCATAAGGTGGGCGCCTGAATTGTAAATCCTGTCTGGCGAATCGAAAGTCGCCGCCACTAAATCAGATGGCTCCCAGATTACACCGATGAAATTGCCGTTGTGCGAAATCGCCATAAGAGGGAAAGTTATCTTAATCGCATCGGGGACGCGGCGGATGTGCTGGGGTCCGGCTATGTCTGCGTCACTGCTGCTCGGTTCATCGCTGATGTACTCCACGCCCGCGAGTAAACCCTGGTATTTGCGTTCGCCGAACGTGCCGAGGCCCGGGAAAATCGTCAGCCACGGAATGTGCACAACGTCTCTATCCTTATCCACTCTCAGTTCGGTCTCTATTATGAGCGTCCCATCCTTTTTGCCTGCTCGAACACATCTGCGGATTTCCCATATTGCGCCGCTGCTGTCTTTGATTCCGGCCTTACTTATGAATTCCTCCTCGGAGGTTTTTTCAGATGTCACTTCTGCGTTTTTAAGGTTGAGCCATTCGCCGCGGTCATCGAATCGCAGGCCGAGTAATTCGCGCTCGCATCCTGCCGCCATTTCGACGCCATCTACTTTGATAGCGAAATGTCCCCAGCCGCCTTTATAGTGTTCAAACTCCAGAACGCCGGATTTGACGGACCCCGCCGTCCCCTTTGTCTTGTCCGGCCCCATCGGCTTTTCTAATGGCGGAGCAGGCATCTTGCTTACACTCTCTATGTTGATGTAAGCGACCGTCACCTGGCCCTTACCGGCACAGGGGTCGAGACGGAAACGCGTTCCTGCTCCCAGTCTCTCGCGAATGATAAGGTGGTAGTCGTGCCATTGATTGTCGTTTTGGACGGTGAATCGGATGGACCTTTCCGCTGCGAACTCCCTGCCGTAAAATAGCTCTCCGCTTGTATCTGCGTCGGATTTCATCCGTATTGTTACTTTGGTTTCCTCGCCGGGCAAATCCAAAGCCGGTCCTTCTATCCACGGGTCATCACCTTGTGATTTGATGACCAGCCCCTCGGGCGAGGAAGTCAGGTCTTTCACCATACGGTTGCCCGCCCAGCCGTGTGCACCTTTGCTAAAGTCCCACTGCACAACTGTTTTTCCAAAAGCCCCGACGGCAAACTCCGCAACCGCCATAAAGCCCAAAAGCAACCGCAACACTAAATCTGTTTTAGCCGCAGAGTGTGCATCTCTCGCTCTTATGTAAGAATCCTGCCCCGGTTCGGTGCCTGTCATAAAAGACTCCTTCGAGTTTACAATTGGCCGGCCGTGATAAAAGAACATAACTTCATCTTTTCTACTATATGCCAAATTGCCGGCCGGCGTCAAAGTTAAAAACTATGAACTATAAACTCAAAACTTGCGGCTCGATTTCGTATAATGACGGTTATGAGCTTGACTGACGATGTAAAGCACAAGGCGCTCGAGCTGGGCTTCGACCTGGTCGGAGTAACGGATGCCTCGCCGCTGAATCCCAAAGAGACGCGATTTTTAGAGGACTGGCTGAAGGCCGGGTATGCCGCCCAAATGCACTATATGCACCGCAATCTCGAAGAACGCATCAACCCCGCCGCAGTTCTGGAGGATGCACAATCGGTAATCGTTGTGGGCCTGAATTACAAACCATCGCAGTCATCGTCATTGCAGGCATCGCGAAACGATGTGAAGCAATCTCATCTTAATCCGCCTGAATGTGCTGCCGGCAGAATCGCCGCCTATGCGCAATATGAGGACTATCATCCATTCATAAGAACCCGGCTGCGCAGTCTGGCCGATTTCATCAGCTCTGTTGCACCCGGAAACCACAAATTCAAAATCTGCGTTGATTCGGACCCTTTGGCTGAACGGGCGCTGGCTGTCAGGGCGGGCCTGGGCTTCATCGGGAAAAATCGGATGTTAATAAACCCCACGCTCGGGCCGCAGATATTTCTGGGCGAGATAGTCACCACTCTAAAACTGGAGCCGGACCAGCCATTCGCAAATAATTGTCCCGACTGTGACAAATGTATTGCGGCCTGCCCGACCGGCGCTTTAAGAAGCGATGGTCAATTTGATGCTAATAAGTGCATCAGCTACCTGACAATCGAATATAAGGGACAAATAGCATCCGATTTATCGGAGAATATTGGCGAGCATCTGTTCGGCTGTGATGATTGTGTTCTCGCCTGCCCATACCAGCAAAATGCGCCCCCGTGCAAAAATAAGGAATTCAAGCTCTATGCCGACAGAGCGAGACTTAATCTGGATGGTGTTCCGGCTCTCACGGACGACACCTTCAAAGGCAAATTCGCCGACTCCGTTATTAAACGACTCGGCCTTGCAGGACTGAAAAGAAACGCGCAAATCTGCTCTGCAAATATCGCCCTTCGCTTTTGCTGAGATGTTGCGTTCCTTAATCGCAGGAGCCATTCTATAGTCGGGCAGGGTCCTGCTGGTAAAATGACTTCAGCTCTTCATAAAGCTCGGGGTGGAGCTCCTGCAATTCCTGCGGCTGCCCAAAGAAGCACTCGGTAGCGACTGCAAAGAATTCGGCTGGATTGGCAGCACCGTAATTATTCAGGAGCGTGTCGCGGTTGCACATAACATCCTGCCGCAGCTTGTGGTAATCTTTCTGCAGGATGCGTGCCCAGGCGATGTAAGAGGAATGGCTGCGAAGGACAGGCGTGCTGTCGCGTCTGCCGCCGGAGCTGTCGAGCTGGTGCGCAAATTCGTGCAGGACAACATTGTGGCCATTCTGGATGTCGGCGGTGCTATGGCGGACATCATCCCACGAAAGGACGACCGAGCCGTGGCGCCAGGACTCGCCCGACCTGATATCCTCGCCTTCCATCACGGCTCCGCCCGGCAGAAATTCTATTTTTGGGGCCAGATATGCCTGAGGATATACAAGTATGGACGAAAGGCCCGGGTAGTAGTCGGTTTCGCGGTGAAGCAGTAAAATGCACGCCTGGGCCGCAATGGTGACTTTTATCTCATCGGTAATCTGCAGGCCGCCGCAGCCCTCGAAGCGTTTTTCGTCGAGGAAGATAAGGATATGACGATGCAGCTCCTCTTTGTCCGCTGCCGGCAGGCGCCTATAGCAGGGGACGTTTCTTTCGATAATCGCCAGCCATTTCGCGGGAAGCTGTTTATTAGCCAGACGTTTCCGCCGCCATTTTTTCAATCCGAACATGATTCGTGAATCATCGTTTGTATTTCGTATATCGTGGTTAATAGTTCATAGTTTCCGCCACCCCCGAATGTTTCTGTCGGGGGCCAGCTTTGGCGGATTCGTAGTTCATTGCTCGTAACATCAACTAACGACCGACGACTATTAACTATTCTGCAGTTCCTTCCGGCCAGCGCGACGCCGGAATCGCCATTTTGTCCGGTCCGAAGCAGTTGCCGTTATTTTATCGGCCAGCAGGTGGGGATGAAGTGAAGACAAAAACGTACTTAATTTGCGGACATATCATTATGCCCTTTGATTGTATTAGGCCTGGTCCGACATCGGCGGATTGTAGTTACCTGTCACCGCAAGAGAGAATAGTGGAAATGCGTAGTCGGATTACGATTTTTTTGAAAGCGCCCGTGCCTTCTTTGGGTTCATTGTCAACTCTATATGCCCGCAGTCGTAACAGCCGATAGCGTCAACTGCAACCCCGCTGGTAAGGAGCGTTGACAATTTAGCATCCCTTGCGCGGAAATAGACTTTTCCCGTCGATTGGAAAGAGCCGGGTTTAATGTTAGTGCTGCCGCATCTTAAACAATTCTTTTTCTGGTCCATAACTTGTCCTTTCATTTTATCGATTTCTAAACAAACTCTCCCCGGCAACACCGCCGGGTTTGTGTCCTTCTAAAAAACCGACCCTGCCTGGTAGTTGTGGCCTTGTTGAGTAGTCCTTTGTCAGCCTTTCTGTAACGGCAAGGCCCTGGAAATTGTGCTCAACTATCACAGCCGCACCTTTGCGGCATCTAAACCGGCGCACAATCGGATTCTGTGGAAGAAAGCTGATAAGAAATAGTGTGCTTTCTTACCACCCTTTTCCGCCCGTAAATTGTAGGACCAAAAGGCAAGATGTCAAGAAAAATCTGCCATAAGGTTCCGACTTTCGACCCTCTTGAGCGTTCCGGTAAATGTCCTGTCAGATAATGTGCTGTAGGCCCTTGTAAATGCGACAGGCAATCGTTATGATAGCGGCCATAGAAGCAAAGGAGTGTGAAAATGGCACAGGAGCTGGTCGGTATAATTGGAGGCACAGGGCTGGGCGATGCGCTAGCCGGGCAGATAAGCGGCGCGAAATTTCACGATATCGACACGCCCTTTGGCAAACCCGGTGCACCCGTTTTGGTGGGCACGTTCGGCCACAGGCAGGTTGCGTTTCTGAACCGTCACGGCCGGGGCCACAAGCTTTCACCGAGCGAGGTGCCGTTTGCCGCCAATATCTTCGCGATGAAAAAGCTCGGTGTCCACGCAATTATAGGCAGCGGGGCGGTGGGGTCGCTGCGTCAGAAAATAGCCCCCGGACATCTGGTTGTCGTTGACCAGTTTATTGACAAGACATTCAAGCGGGTAAATACCTTCTTTGGCGGCTACGGGGCCGTGCATTGCGAGATGGCTAATCCGGTTTGCCAGCGACTTCGAGAGGCACTTATCGATACGGCGAAAGGTATCAAAGTAAGGACTCACCCGAATGGCACGTATGTGTGTATGGAAGGCCCGCAGTTTTCCACTCGTGCTGAATCGCTTATGCACCGCGCCTGGGGCGGGGATTTAATCGGTATGACCGCGATGCCGGAGGCCAAGTTGGCCAGAGAGGCGCAAATCTGCTACTCGCTTGTGGCGCTCGCCAGCGATTATGATTGCTGGAAACCGCACCAGGCGAGAAAAACCAAACACACACTGCTGAAAGAAATAATGGCAAATCTGAAAGCGGCGACAGAGAATTGCCTTAAACTTATAGAAGCGGTTCTGAGAACTGGAAGTAACCTTGTTTGTGAAGACTGCGACTGTCGCCACAGTCTTGACCTGGCTGTCTGGACCGACCAAAAGCAGATAAAAGCAGCCGATAAAGAAAAGCTGAAGGTGCTTTTTGAATAGTGTTTGTTGTCTCGGTCCGGCAAAGACGTCCCTGCCGGGTCGGTTTTTAGAAAAATTTGAGGTGAAAGGATTATGAAAATGAAAGGAACAGCTCAGAAAGTGTTTATCCTGGCGGTTGGCGTTATTGTTTTCGTGTTAATTGCTGGCTGCCAGGAATCCGCCACAGGCGGACCAACAGATGCAAAAAAGAGCCGGCTGATAGCCGCTGAAAATCTGGAGCTAAAGAAGGAATTGGCGAACCGTGGTAAGGAAATTGAAAGATTAAAACAGCTCCATAGTAAGGAAATTAAGCGGCAGGAAGAGCTGGTCGCAAAATGTCTGGAGGAAAAAAAGCTTTGGCAAGATAAGGCAGATGAGAATATCAAAGCACAGGTAGGCGAGGTCTCAACTGTTGTTTTGGAACAAAATTCGAAGCTGCGGGAGGAAAACGAGAATCTCAAAGCGCAGATAGAGAAGCTGATAGCGGAGCTTGCGGGGAAACAACAGGGCGAGAAACCTAAAGAGTAGGGATAACAAATTGCGGTCAGGAACATTGGGCTTCAATTCCATAGCCCTTAAATACGACCCTGATGGCAACCGAGTATGGAAAAAATCCACGGTCTCCAAAAAACGTGGCTGTGGGGCTGTTGAAAAAGTTGAGATTGCTTCGTCGCTTTGCTCCTCGCAATGACAAACAATCGGTTTTTTCGTCATTGCGAGGCCACCGAAGGTGGCCGTGGCAATCTATAAACGTTGCATTTGAGGTTTTTCAACAGCCCCGCTGTCCCTATTATTCCCCATTATTCCCCTTTGGAAGGAATAGTTATGAAAACAAACAAAATTTTGCTTATTCTTGCAGGTATTCTAATTACGACAGGGGTTTTAGGTTGCAAGCGTAAATCTACTGAACCCCATACGGAATCTCAGGCAAAGCCGCAGACTATTCACGAAGCTGCTAAGCTCGGTGATGAAGTTGCTGTAAAAGAATTCCTGGCTAATAATGTACCAGTAGATACGAAAGATAAATTTGGAATGACTTCTCTTCATTATGCTGCTGCTTACGGACAACAAGAAGTTGTCAGATTACTTATTGATAATGGAGCAGCTATTGAAGCAGAAAACAAAGGTGGTGGGACCCCGTTGGGAGAAGCAGTTATGGGATTAGGTGGTAACTTCGAGATTGCCGAACTTCTTATCGCTAAAGGGGCGAATGTAAACGCAAAGAATTTTAATGGGCTTTCAATATTGCACAAAGCGGTAATGAATGGTGAACCTGCTATAGTTCGACTATTGTTAGTTAATGGAGCAAATGCCAATACTACTGACAAGTTAGGTGAAACTCCGCTCGAACGGGCAATAAGCTTAGCAGAAGAACAGTTTCGACCAGGCTCAAAAATGGCAGAAAAAAAAGAGCGATTCAGAGAATGCGCCAAAGCTCTTCAGGAATATCAAGAGAAAAAGTAATACCAATCATAATAAGTTTTTGCGCTCGGCATAATTTGCCATTGGCATAATGTCCAGACGGGAATCTGGATTCCCGCCTTCGCGGGAATGACATATTGACCGTTCCCAAACATACATATTGATGATGTAAAGCGCATTTAATTTTTATGATCCGTATAA
>Ga0315291_10001697_pt1 | contig 29324 bp, 16 predicted proteins | sample YL17G12_20_MG_FD_203070 | JGI IMG/M metagenome (GOLD analysis project Ga0315291, IMG submission 203070) | Sediment microbial communities from Yellowstone Lake, YNP, Wyoming, USA - YL17G12_20 | ecosystem: Environmental > Aquatic > Freshwater > Lake > Sediment | place: USA: Wyoming | collected...
CTGCGCCTGCCTCGCAGTAGGCCTTGGCGCATTCGACCGGGTCGCCTGCGTCTTTTATGTTCACAAAGTGAACGCCTTTTACGACTCTGCCATTCCGCATATCGAGGCAGGGCATAATCTTGATTTTTCTGTCATTTTGCATTTTCTTAAATCCTTTTAAAAATCGTTGTCAGCGGAATTTCTTTTCTTTTTGAAAAAATCCTGCAATAGTTTTGCACAATCTTCGGCAAGAATACCTTTAGTTATCTCTAATCTATGATTAAGTCGCTCATCCTGCACAATATTATACAGGCTTCCGCACGCACCGGCCTTGGGGTCATCGCAGCCGTAAACAAGTCTGTCGAGTCGAGCCAGAACCATCGCCCCGGCACACATACAGCAAGGCTCTAAAGTAACATAAATGCTGCATCCGTGCAATCGCCAATTGCCTATGTATTCCGCAGCCGCAGTAATCGCGATGATTTCCGCGTGTGCCGTAGGGTCGTTGAGTTTATGCCGCAGGTTTAAACCTTTGGCAATTATTTGATTTTGATGGACGATAACCGCACCAATCGGCACATCGCCGTTTTCCAGAGCGATATGTGCCTGGTCAATCGCCGCCTTCATAAACTGCTCGTCAATCGCATCTTGTTTTTCTGACATCATTATCCTCTCAAATTCTTCTTTTTGCTTCTTTCTTCTTTGTGCCTATTCGTTTTGGACATTTGGTAATTCGAATTTAGAATTTGTCTCGGATTTCGTGCTTCGGATTTCGGATTTTCTGCTGCCTGTATCGTGCCATCGCAGCAAGGATAATTTGCTCGATAAATTTTTCATAAGGTATTCCTGCCTTTTTCGCAGCCTCGGCAAGTTCTTCGCCTTTTGCAACGTCCGGGTTCGCATTTACCTCTAAAATGACGATTTTATTATTCGCCGCAGTGCGACCGCGTCGCAACGGGTCTGGTGTAAGTCTTAAATCAATTCTTCCATAGTCCCGCAGTTGCAGCAGGCCATATACCTGTTTACAGGTTTGGTAAATTTTTTCTGTTTCAGTTTTATCAAGTTTTGCAAAGCCGAATTTTACATTCCATTTTCGGCGGTATTTCTCGTCCCATTTCACGCTGTAGGTCGCAAGACAGGGACCCGCAGCGTTTTTATTGTTGAAGATACATTCTCGAATCGGCAAAGTTACCGGTTTTTTATTGCCGATTATTCCAACGTAAAATTCTCTGCCTTCGATATATTCTTCAGCGATTGCCCCCTGCTTCCATTTTTTGATAACGAATTGGATTCGCTGTTTGAGAGCCCCGACATCGTTGACTATAGAGGCGTTTGAGATTCCTTCCGAGCCGTCTTCGAAGGCAGGTTTGACAACCATTGGAAATTTTATTGATTTGGGAAGTTTAATTTTTTCTCCCAGCGGAAAAAACAGAAAGTCCGGCACTTTTATCTGATGATATGTTAGGATTTGTTTGCATAGTATTTTATCTCTGCAGAGCATAAGGCCGACAGAGCCGGTGCCGGTAAATGGGATTTCGAGCAGTTCGAGCATTGCAGCGATGTTTTTGTCTTTTTGTCTATCGCCGCCGAATTCTTCGGTCATATTGAAGACAAGGCTGGGCTTTTGTTGTCTTAGCTGGTTGGCAACGGCGATAATGTCATCTTCGACAGGGGTAATTGTTACCTCATGGCCGAGCTGTCGGATAGTCTGGATGACATAATATTCAGTCGTAGGGGTTTTAGGCAAGATGAGGAATTGTGGGTCGTCTTGTGGAACGGTTGCTGAATCTACCAGAGCGGTTATTTTATATTTCTTTTGGGGCAAACCAGCATCTCCCAGAAATTTTTATTTAAAATTACCCCCAAGGGGAATCGAACCCCTGTTACCGGGTTGAGAACCCGGCGTCCTGGGCCGCTAGACGATGGGGGCGGATTAGTCGACAGTCGTTAGTCGATAGTGTTTAGTTATTGGAATTAAGGTTTTTAATTAAACTCATTGTCATTTTGCTTATTTGTTCAATTTCATCAAGCAAAATGTCGCTTTTTCTACTTTCTAAATAACCTGATTTTTTGGCAATTATCAGTTGAGTAGATAATTCGGCGCAGCTTCCTGATAACGACTATTCACTAATAGCTAACGACTATAAAATGGCGGCGGTCGGGATCGAACCGACGACCCTGGGCTTATGAATCCCATGCTCTAACCAACTGAGCTACGCCGCCTGATAAAACCGTCTATAATCTACATCCCGCCGACCACTTTTGCAAGAATTTTAAGGCCAGGCTCAATCGCCAGTTAAAGCATCCATAAACGATGATTTTCTTGCAATATTCGGCTATGAGTTGTAGACTGTGCGTTTTACCTACGGGCGATTAGCTCAGCTGGTAGAGCAGCTGACTCTTAATCAGCGGGTCACAGGTTCGAGTCCTGTATCGCCCAATTTTTCGGCAGAGCCGGAAGATTGGAGAGGTGTCGGAGCGGCTGATCGAGCTGGTTTCGAAAACCAGTGTTCGCTTTATCGCGAACCGCGGGTTCGAATCCCGCCCTCTCCGTTGAATCTGCCGACTTGGTGTTGGCGGGATTCGAACCCCCAAAGGGTGTGGGAAAAGAATTTTCCCACGTCGTCGGGGTGACAGGAGCGAAGCGACACCAGAGGGGCAAAGCCCCTATGGAAATTCGCGCAGCGAATTTGGGTTCCAATCCCGCCCTCTCCGTTAAAAATTTCGAAGAAATTTTTAACGGAGAAGTCTCGCCATCCGTCGCCAAAGGCGGCGAGATGGCGGACTCTCCTCACCTTTCCAAAGGCAAAAATAGCGGATCCGCTAGTAAGGTGATCAATGTATCACGTTTATATTCTCCTGAATGAAACAAAAACAAGGACGTATACAGGCGTTGCGGCTGATGTGGATGAACGCTTAAAAAAACATAATGAGGCAAGGTGCTATCCAGCCGCCCATACCGTCCATATGATGTAATACATGTCGAAACGTACCCTACTTTAAAAGAAGCACGACAAAAGGAAAGATTCTACAAATCTACAACTGGACGCAGAAAGTTACGTGAACTAATCAGCCGAGTATCTACCGATATAAACCATTAATCTTTATGGCTCAGGTTGCAGGCGGGATGAGAACACGCATAGTGCGAAGCACTATTTCGCGGATTTGGGGCGATTCCTCGATTTTTGACGTAATTGTCCTTAGAATGTGTGGTTGATGATTTTAGCCACTGTTTGTTGAAAAAACGGTATGGATTGTGTGTTGAAAAAATTTCCCCACAATCTTAGGGATAGAAAACCGAATGAAAAGCTGCCGCGTCTAAATATCAGCACTTCCGGCATAAACTTACCCACTTAGAATGAAATTTGACAGGCATAGCGGTAAACATTGCAAAAAGCAGCTAAAAATATACTTGCTATTTAAAATATAGAGTTTATACTAATTAATTACCTGGAGAACAGAGAAAATAGCCATGCTATTAAGGCGTACAAAGAGATTCGGATAAAAATGTAAACTCAATCATTAAATTATGAGGAGGACAAGTCATGAAGTCATCCAGATTCCCGCAATTTTTAACCTTAGCATTATTGGCATTTGTTACGTTTGGCTTCGCTGCCGTATCACACATTCAGGCTGAACAAATTGTATATTTCCCGTTAGATACAAACCCCGGCTGGAGTACAGAGGGACAGTGGCAGTTTGGTGTGCCGCTTGGACAAGGGGGAACGGAGTACGGTTATCTTGGCTCCCCCTACTGGCTCTCCGGATGGAATTGTCGCAAGGGGCAGACCATAACAGGTTCGACGGCCGGCGCCCAGACAAACTACCAAATGAAGATGACCGTCCATAAAGGAAGCGGGATTGACTCTAATACCGGCGTTTACTGCGGCGGAAATTGCAGGGACGATTTCGGGGACATTCGTTGGACTACAAGCGATGGCACGACCTTGATGGATTATTGGATAGAATCGATAGTCAGCGGGGATAATGCCGTCTTCTGGATTGAGATTCCATCCATTCCTGCGTCTCCGAACACCGTTGATGTCTATATGTATTACAGCAATAGTAGTGCGACCAGCGTAAGCAACGGAGCAAATACATTCTTTTTTTTCGATGATTTTACCGGAACGTCAGGCAACGACATCGATTCAAGCAAATGGACTTGGGGAGGAAGCCATCAAGCCAAATACAGCACCGACCACCCCAGAAGTGGAACGACCGGAATGAAATTGACTATGAATAACGACTGCGGTGGAGAACCGTATCATACGCTTTCCGCCACGACCGGAGAAGCCATAGCTTGGCTTTACGACCCGGGTGTCGGAGGGGGCTCTCAAGAAGCTATGTTTGGACAGGCCTTTAACAGCACCATTGGCATTTACGGTAATTCCAGTTCTTACTATAAATACAGAATAGATGGAGGCTATGTCAATACTTCAGTTTCTCGAACACAAGGATGGCATGAATTAAAAATGAGAAGTGATGGAAACAACACTTACTTTTACATCGACGGCACATCGGTTGCGACGGCATCGGGGATGGGAACATTCAACCGAGTATATCTCGGAAATGCTCACAACGTGAACACTACAGATTATTTTGACGATGCTCGAGTCCGCAAATACGTTTCCCCAGAGCCGACTTGGGGAATTTGGGAATTTGTCCCGCCGGACATCTTTCGTGTAACCGCGGTTGTGCCGCCGGAAGATTTTATCACTTCAGGTTCGCAAGGCGGTCCTTTCAGTCCATCAAGCAAAACATACACACTAACCAACATCGGGCCCAACAGTCTCGATTGGAGCGCCAATATTACTCAACCGTGGCTTGACATTGACGCTACAGCTGGAACGTTGGCGCCGGGTGAAACCGCTACGGTTGAACTTTGGCTTACCGCAGAGGCCAATTCACTGCCGCCTGGTGACTACAATGACCTGATAACGTTTACGAACGTTACAAGCGGCTTTGTTCAGACACGACAGGCAATACTGCAGGTCATCGCCATTCCCGGCGAAATAAAGGTAACAGACACAATCCCACCTCCAGACGACCTGAATATGCCCTTCGGCGGAGTCATCGTTGGTCTGCCGCGAACCGAGCAGATTACTATAACCAACACCGACCCAACCTATGGTCTTACTGTCACAGATATTTCTCTCGGCAGTGTGCGGCCAACATGGGGGACATCTGATTTATCGATTACTTTGCCTGCTGTCGCGGCCAGTTCGCCCGGCTCAGGTGATTATTATAGCCCATCTATTTGGGCTGGCGGCGCAAAGGCTGAATCGCAGCTTATAGTTCGGGCAGGTTATAAAACGCTTAGCGACAAGATTGATATTCTGCTGGTTGGCGGCAGTCCTGGCCCCTCCAGACTTCGAACGGGTCTGGCAGCATTTCCCGACGTCAATAGTGTTGGTTACTTCAACGCCACCTCCGGCGTGCCGACTTTGGCTCAGTTAATCGCCTATGATGTCGTAGTGGTAATGTCCGGCGGCAGCCAACTCTCCAACCCCACGCAGACCGGCAATGTCCTGGCCGATTATGTGGACGGCGGTGGTAAGGTTATTGAAGCGGTGGCATGCTTCGCCACAGTATCGGGCCTGGAGCTTGCAGGACGATTCGTAACCGGGGACTACGAACCATTTACACATGGTTCGACTGAAGCCACCGCCCACAGTTTGGGTGATTTTGACCAGACGCATCCGATTATGGCAGGTGTTACGACACTGACGGACCCTGTGCCTGTCAGAGTAACTTTGAAACCGCAGGCCGAGTGGGTCGCCAGCTGGAATACCGGCACGCCATTGGTTGCAACGCGAAATAACAATGTTGTAGGTATTAATATTTTTGCTTATGACTTCGGTAGATGGACCGGGGATGTGGTGCTGCTGTTCCACAATGCGGCAGTATGGCTCTCTCAGTCAGGCTCAATAGCGGCGGGATTTACGCTGACTGATGTCCCATCGCTGCCTGTGGTATTGCCGCCGGGCGGTAATATCACTTTTAACGTTATTTTCGAGCCAACAGAACTCAAAGAATATAAATCATCCGTGATTATCAAAAGCAATGACATTGACGAATCTGAAACAGCGGTTTCATTGAGCGGCAGCGGCATTACTGATTATATGGAAGTTACGCCTGATGTTAACTTCACATTTTCCGGGCATCCCGGCGGACCTTTTGTTCCCACCGAGCGGTCGTACGAACTGACAAACATCGGACCTTGTGATATTGACTGGACGGTTTCCGGGCCAAACTGGGTTGGTATCAATCCGACAGGAGGCTCTCTGCAGACCGGCTATTCAATAACCGTTGATGTCTGGCCAAATCACAACGCAGACCTGCTGGCCAAAGGTATATACGACGCAAACGTTGTCTTTAACAACACAACAACGGGAAAGACACACTATCGCAGGGTAAAACTGAATGTACAGACCGACCCTAAAATATGGACAGACCCGCATCAGTATGACGTTACGGCGAATCAGGGTCAAAACTTCACCACGAAACTAACTATTGGCAATACCGGCGACGCCGATTTGGAGTTTGACCTTGTCGGCACCGGCCTTAATTATACTCCGGCGTGCCAGGAAAGCGGTGAACCATTGATGCTGAGGCTTGACGAAAAGTATATGGCCTCGCTGCAGCAACGCGACTTCGCAGTTCCCGAAGATGCGCCATACATTGAAGGCGAATTACTGGTTCGTTTTGCACCAGATGTCAATGACTTTTTACCGACAAGCCAAAAGAGGGGCCTGCTCATAAGTGCCGCACTGGGGGCAAAAGCACAAGAGAAGCAGCAATACAAAATAGTTCCCGGATTGAGTCTGATAAAGCTGCCGGCAGGAGTTACGGTTAAGGAGGCACTGGCCGCGATCAGCAGTGATACTACGATTCTCTACGCACAGCCAAACTATGAGTATAAGGCCTTAATCACCATTCCAAACGATGTGAGGTTTAACGAATTGTGGGGTATGCACAACACGGGTCAGACCGGCGGAACGCCAGGCGCGGATATCAACGCGCCCGAGGCCTGGGACATAGCGACGGGAACAGGCAGCATCGTCGTGGCAGTAATAGATACGGGCGTTGATTATACGCATCCCGACCTTATGGACAATATGTGGGTAAACGAAGCGGAATTTAATGGCAAACCCGGCGTTGACGACGACGGCAATGGATATATTGATGACATCTATGGTTATGACTTCGTAAACAACGACGGCAATCCTATGGACGACCATTACCACGGCACACACTGCGCCGGTACGGTAGGCGCCATCGGTAACAATGGCCAGGGCGTTGTAGGCGTTTGCTGGGCATTAAAAATAATGGCTGTCAAGTTCCTGAATTCCAGCGGCAGCGGCACTACTGCAGGCGCTATATCCGGTATCCAGTACGCGATGGATATGGACGCCCGAGTTATGAGCAACTCGTGGGGCGGCACTGCGTATGACCAGGGGCTCAAAGATGCCATAGATGCTGCGGGCAGGGACGGCATAGTATTTGTCGCGGCGGCTGGAAACAGCAACTGTGATACCGACACTACAAGATGTTCTAACTATCCGTCAGGCTACGATAGCGAGAGTATCATCTCGGTTATGGCTACGGACAAATATGACGCCAAGGCGTCGTTCTCGAACTATGGACCTGTAACGGTTGACCTCGGCGCTCCGGGAGTCGATACCCTTAGTTGTGAACCCGGCGGCGGATACAGGTTGCTGTCGGGAACGTCGATGGCTACGCCCCATGTAGCAGGAGCTTGCGCACTTCTGTTATCGGTAAACCCGGGACTGGGATATGAACAACTAAAAGAGTTTCTGATGCAGACTGTGGATACGACCCTGCCGGGGTTATGTGTTTCAAACGGCCGAATGAATCTGCATAGAGCGTTGGAAAACGTTGAGCCGGCATCATGGCTCAGATTTGAGCCGGATTCTGGCGTTGTTGGTTCAGATAGTTCACAGGATGTCAACGTGATATTTGATGCTAATCAGCCGGCGGGTATGTATGAGGGCGAGATAACAGTCTACTCAAATGACCCATTCACGCCTGAGTCAGCTATCCCGATAAGGATTAACCTGCTGCCGTATGATTGGTTCACAGAATTGTTCGAGCCAAACGACCCATGGGACCCTAACGACCCTTATGCAAACGATATGAACAACATAAGCATAGTGTTCAAGCCGGACGGTATGGGATATTACCGCATGGCCTGCCGTCAGCAAGCCACATCTTTTCCTGAGGACACCAACGGCTCAATAGCAGTGCCATTGGAGGACGATGACTACGAGATAGTGGATTTGAATGGTGTGTGTGTGTCGTTATACGGCAAAGAATATAACAGGTTCTACATCGGCAGCAACGGCTACATATCTTTTATCTCGGGAGATACGAGCTATTCTGAGAGTCTTGAACAACACTTCCTGTGGCCGCGGATGTCGGCCCTATTTGACGACCTGAATCCTGAGGCAGGTGGCCAGATTTCGTACAAGATACTTTCCGACAAGGTCATAGTAACATTCGAAAATGTTCCTGAGTACAACCTGGGAAATTTGAACAGCTTCCAGGTTGAGATGTGGTTCGATGGTAAAATCCGAATGACGTGGTTGAGTCTGGGCAGCCGGGGCGGGTTAGTGGGACTCTCGGACGGCACAGGGATACCGGCATTCTTTGTAGAGAGCGATTTGTCGAGCTATGACCAATGCGATTTCCTGTGCGACCTGAACAGAGACCTTGAGACGGACTTCGGTGACTTTGCGACATTTGGTCAAAACTGGCAAAGGTGTATTCCTCGTCCGGCTAATGTCGCTTACTGGAAATTCGATGAGAGCGAAGGCGCGGTTGCGTATGATTCATCAGGCAACAATCATAACGGGATACTGGAGAACGGTGCACACTTTGTCAGCGGCATAATGAACAATGCGGTTGAATTTGACGGTGCTGACGACCGGGTTCCCGCAGGTGCGTTTGACGTCACGGGCGGCGACGGTCATATTACTATTGCGGCATGGATTAAGGCAGACGACTTTGATGTTATGGACGGCCGTATTATATCCAAGGCCGCAGGAAAGGCTGAAAAGAATCACTACTGGATGTTAAGCACCATTTTCAACGGCAGGAGCAGGCTGTGTTTTAGTTTGAAGAGCAACGGGGTAACAGAGACACTTATCCCCTCCTCAGGGTATCTGATACCCGAAATCTGGACACATGTCGTGGCCACCTGGGACGGCAGCACCATGAGGCTATACAAGGATGGAGTGCTGGTCGGAAGCAAGGCAAAAAACGGCATCCTTGATACCAATGGTGATGTTGAGGTTGCGATTGGGAATCAGCCGACAGGTGCGGGTAACAAGCCGTTCGACGGTTTAATTGATGACCTGCGCATATACAACGTTGCGCTGTCACAATCCGAAATTCAGGAGCTTATGTACAGTTCTGAGGAACCTATCTGCACAGAATGTGATTTCTACCCCGATGGCTTAGTGGACAGTAAAGACCTTTGGATATTTATAGACCACTGGCTCAAATAGAACCAAGGCGCAGCAGCAAATGTTGAGGGCCTCGCGATGAGGCCCAATGTGCCGGTATTTGGGTGAGTGTAAAGAAATACTCAAAGGCGGCGGTGGGATTCGAACCCACGAATAACGGTTTTGCAAACCGTCGCCTTGGGCCGCTTGGCTACGCCGCCAGATGGTATTTAGTATTTAGTATCTGGTATTTGGTATATTGAATGCCGCCTGCGGCGGCACTACCAAATACTAACGACTAAAGACTATCGACTAACGACTCTCAAAAAATGGGCCGGGCAGGATTCGAACCTGCGTAGACTTACGCCAACGGATTTACAGTCCGTCCCCTTTAGCCGCTCGGGCACCGACCCTTTTTTTAACTCGTATTTCGTTAATCGGTTGCGATGCTCGTTTCGTCTGTCGTCATACGGTTGCGTATTGAAAGACGTTTAACTAACAACGCAAGTATCTTAACCACAAGGAGACAACCCTTACTGCTGTCAGCAGTTAGCATTTAAAAAATCTTCAATAATTCAACAGGTTCGTTTTCTCAACATAAGTTGCTGAAAAGAGTAATATTAGCAGATAATAATGCTGTTTGCAATCCTTCGTTTAGTCGCTGGTATATGGTATTTAGTATATGGTCGCTAGTTACAGGAGCCGCCGGGGGCGGGATTTTTTTGAAAAATGAGGTGATTTTTAGGGAAATTTTGAAAAAATGAGGGAGTTTTTGATGAATTTTTGGAGTTTTTGAGGGATTTTTAGCCACTAATACCAATTGCATTTAATAATGGCACTGCAGTGTCATTGCGAGGCCATTGAAAATGGCCGTGGCAATCTCAGATTCAGCAAATAGAGATTGCTTCGCTTCGCTCGCAATGACGTGTGCAGTAATATCAAAGGCGCAATTTTTAATTACAATTCGTATAAGGCATTAAGACACGAAACTTTTTTTATCACTGATTACGCTGATTACACGGATTTTTTTAGATAGATACAATGGCCATCTCAATTTCTTACTATGCTCCATTGCAGTATACTGCATACGAGTATAGTGCATCATGGATATAGAGGCCGAGGGATTTTTAGCCACTAAGGCACTAAGACACAAGTTTTTTAATCACAGATTACACTGATTAAATTGATATTGTGTTCAAAATTACGGGCGGACAAGTTGATTTATAAGGATTTAGGGGAGAAAATTAACCACAGATTACGCTGATTTCACGGATTTATTTCTGCCACAGAGGACACCGAGCGACACAGAGAGCCTTTTTGTTTCAACGGCAATTCACGATTGCCATGAATTCAGAAACGCCAAGCCTTACTTGCAAGCGAGCTTGCCGTCGGCCTGTCGTTCTGAATTTTCGGCTGCGCTCTTGTTGAAACAAAACACGGTTACGCCCCCCGACCCCGATTACTCGAGGACAGGCTCCGCAAGGACAGGCTTGCGCGTTTTGTGCTATTCGGAGAATGAGGAGTAAGAAACCGCGGATTACACAGATTTCACCGATTTTACTTTTTCACCACCGAGGACACGAAGAACCACGAAGAAAAATTAGACACGGATTACACGGATTTTTTAGGGGGAAAGAAGGTTTGACAAAGAAACGGGAAAAGTAGAAAATGGGGTAAAATCGAGCCGGATTAGAAGAATAGTGATCCCCGCAGTTTTGCACGGCAAAACTACCTGCCCCCGCGTTTCACGCGAAGCGGGGCGGCGGGAGCGCGGGGATATAAAAGGAGAAATAAAAAAATGGTAGGAAATAGACACGGATTAACACGGATTATTAAAATACAAAGCAACAGGAAAAGAGGATGAGTGGACAAATAGATATAAAGCAATCGCTTAAAAAAGCGTATAGAAAACTCAGGCCAACCAGAGCAGAAATTGAAAAGCTCAAGCTTGAGTTTGTGAAAATGCTCGATAGAGCGAACCCCAAAGAATCCGAAGAATATCACAAAGGTTTGCTTAAAGATTTTCTTATTAATACCGCATACTCTAATTATTTTATAAACACAAAAGGGAGAATTGATCTTGTTATACATAATGATAAAAATCAAAAGTCAAGCGTCGGAGTTATTATCGAGGTAAAAGGTCCCGGCAATAAAACCGAGATGCCGACAACTGACAATCTAAACAAAAAGGCGATGCAGGAACTTCTGCTATATTTTCTAAGAGAAAGACTTGCAAAAAAGAATTTCGAGATTAAGCACCTTATAGCAACTAATTTTTATGAATGGTTTATATTTGACGCAAACGAGTTTGAGAAGTTAGCAGAAAACGCAAAACTCAAAAAGCATTTCAAAGACTTTGAAGAAGGACGTTTAACTTCTGAAAAAACTGAATTGTTCTATAAGGAAATAGCCAGCCCTGTGCTTAAGCAGGCAAATATAAATTTTGTAAGTTTTGATATTCATGATTACGAAAAACACCTTAGAAAACAAACCGAAACAGGGGATAAAAAATTAATCGAACTACAAAAAATACTCTCACCAATACATCTGCTTAAACTGCCGTTTGCAAATGACAGCAATACACTAAATAAAGAGTTCTATAATGAATTGCTCCACATAATCGGCTTGGAGGAGGACAAAGAAAAGAGTAAAAAATTAATCCGACGTAAAACACAGGGGAATCGTAACGAAGCTTCACTTATTGAGGCAGCAATAACACAAATCACTTTTTCAGACAAGCTCTCACAAATAAAAGAGGTTGAGCGCTTCGGTGACAATAAAGACGAACAGCTTTTTAATGTTGGTCTGGAGCTTGCGATAACGTGGATAAACAGGATACTTTTCCTGAAACTTTTAGAGTCGCAGATTGTGAGCTACCACCACAGCAAAGATTATGTTTTTCTCAACAAGGAAAAGGTAACAAATTATGCTGATTTAAATACACTGTTCTTTGAGGTATTAGCGGTCGAGACGAAAAACAGGCGTAAAACAATACAGGGAAAATTTCCAAATGTACCGTTTTTAAACAGTTCACTATTCGAGCCGACAGAACTTGAAAAACAAACAATTTTTATCAGTAATCTGCCGGACGATACAAGTCTGCCGTTATATAAAAAGACAGTGGTAAACGGCAATAACGAAAAAATGAACACTTTAGAATATCTTTTCAGGTTTTTAGATGCGTATGATTTTTCATCAGAGGGTAAAGAAGATATTGCCGATGAAAACAAGACTCTGATAAACGCATCAGTATTGGGTTTGATATTTGAGAAAATAAATGGTTACAAGGACGGCTCCTATTTTACACCTGGGTTTATCACAATGTATATGTGCAGAGAGACAATCCGCCGGACTGTTGTACAGAAGTTCAAGGAACAAACGGATTTTGACAGCGATGATTTTGACGAATTGAAAAATTATACTGCCGGCACCTACAAGAAAGAGAAGCTTGATAAGTATAACGATATTATCAAATCGCTGAAAATTTGCGACCCGGCAGTCGGCAGCGGACATTTTCTCGTTTCCGCGCTTAACGAGATAATTACAATCAAGGCAGAGCTTGGGATTCTCACGGACGATAGCGGTAAAACGCTACCGGATTATCAGATCGATGTTGATAACGATGAGCTTATGATCCTTGATGGAACTGGTGAATTTTTTAAGTATGACCCCAAAAACAGAGAAACCCAAAGAATCCAAAAAATGCTTTTTCACGAAAAGCAGACCATAATCGAGAACTGCCTATTCGGTGTGGATATAAACCAAAATTCGGTAAATATATGCCGGTTAAGATTATGGATAGAACTTTTGAAAAACGCGTATTATAAAGAGGATGGTGAGCTTGAGACGCTTCCAAACATCGATATAAACATAAAATGCGGGAACTCGTTGATAAGCCGTTACCCCCTCAACGCCAATTTAGGACACGCTTTGGTAGGTTCTAATTGGGATATAGGTACTTACAGACTTGCCGTTATAAGTTACCGGAACGCAAAGGACAAAGAACAAAAACGCGAAGCTGAAAATCTTATAAATAAGATAAAGGGCAATTTTCATATAGGTATAACCGAGAACGAGCCGATCAGAAAAAAACGTAAGAAAATTAAAGACGAGTTAACTGATTTGACATCTCAGGGACGTCTTTTTGATAAAGATACTTTCAAGAAAGACAAAAAGGTTGTTAAGAGAATAGAACAATTGGCTAAAGATATTATGGAGGTAGATGCTGAGATTGCCCAGCTTGAGAGCGGCGTTATTTACAGGAACGCTTTTGAGTGGCGTTTTGAGTTTCCGGATGTCCTTGATGAAAAGACTGGCGATTTTACCGGATTCGATATTGTGATTGCTAATCCGCCGTATATTGAACACAAAAAGCTTAAATATATCAGTGCTGTACTCAGGACAAATTTCGCTGTTTATGCAGGTAGTGCTGACCTGTATGTTTACTTCTATGAGAAGGGATTGGAACTGCTGAAAAATGATGGAATCCTTACCTTTATTTCTTCAAATAAATTCATTAAAACAAGCTATGGTGAAAAACTAAGGGAGCTATTAGCCAGCAACGCAATTCAACATATAATCGATTTCACTAAGGTTCATGTTTTTAGTGCCTTGGTTGCCAGTTGTATTGTGATCGTTGCCAAATGCAGGTCTATGACCATTGTGCCAATTACATTCGTCGAGGATTCATTGACCGATTTTGCAAAACTTCCTGACTTTGTTAAAACTCACTGTTTGGATATCAAGTCCGAAAGCCTTGGTAAGGATATTTGGCAATTAGAAGACACCGAAAAATTAGCATTAAAATCTAAGGTCGAGAGCCAAACAAAGGTATTGGGGGATATTGAAGGGGTTAATATTTATCGCGGCGTTACTACGGGATGTAATGATGCTTTTGTAATCGATGCAATGACAAGAAAAAGCTTTATAGCTGCTGACTCCGAAAACAGTGCAACAATTAAGTCGTTATTGCAGGGAAGAAATATTAAAAAATGGTATTATACGAGCAATTCTGAATACCTGTTATTTATTCCATGGCATTTTCCACTACACAACGACGCAAACATTGGTGGCGCATCAACAAAAGCAGAGATGGAATTTAGAAAGAATTTTCCAATTATATATGAGCACTTATCGCGTTTTAAAAAAATCCTCAAAAGTAGAAATGAAGAAGAAACAGGGATAAGGTATGAGTGGTATGCACTTCAACGATGTGCAGCATCATACTACCAAGAGTTTGAAAAAGAAAAAATTATATGGGGTTTGACTGCTGACAAGTGGGCGTTTGCATTTGACGATAAGAAACATTATCTGCCGAGCAATGGTTATATTCTCACTTCTGAAAAGATTCCCTTGAAATATCTTCTGGCTTTACTAAACAGCAAGCTGATGCAGTTTTATTTCGGTTTCATTGGCATAATGACCGCAGGCGGGGCATATACATTAAAGCACGAAACCATCAGAGAGTTGCCAATTAAAGATATTTCTACAAAGGAACAACAACCATTTATCAATCATGCTGATAAAATATTGGCAATTGCACAATCACCTGATTACTTTGAAAACAAGTCCAAGCAATCTGAGGTCAAAGAATTGGAAGCCCAAATCGACCAGATGGTTTATAAACTCTACGATTTAACGCCGGAAGAAATAGCTATTATTGAGAATGGGTAGATTCAAAGGATATGGAACAAAAACGAAGCGAAAAAGAATTGGAAGCGAGAAATAGTCTGCCGGAAGAGTTGAGGCCTGTTTTTGATGAGTTTGTTGCAGATTACAGATATGCTGCGACAGGCCGGTATGGCAAACCTTATATTTCGTATATCGTCTTAGCAGATATGGTTCGAGCCGGGTGGCGTCTTTCCGCAAAACCTGTGAAATAGAATAAAAAACCCCCAGTAAAACCCCGCCGCAACGTGCTGCGGGACAGGTGGCGGGCTAAATATAACGATTAATGACCCCCAGCACAGGTCTGGGGGCTAAACGAAAAGAAAACCATACCAATTTTGTCCACATGGTGCCAAACGCGCAAGAAAAAACTTGCGCGCTGTCAAAAAAATAAAAAATTTTTCTCCTTAATCCATAAGCACTTACAAATCCGGGACCCCGAATTTTTGCTCAAATTTCGACACAAACGCGCAAGTTTTTGTGTAATACAGAGACGCATATAGCCACCAAGGCATCCGCCGTCGCTATTCTACTTCGCCAAAGGCTATGTAGAAACCGGCTATGGCGGACAGGCGAAGACACGAAACTTTTTTATCGCTGATAGCTATGCCACAAGTTACGCAGATTACATTGATTTTTAATTAACCACCCCCGCCTGCGCGGGGGCAGGCTCCGAACCGAAGAAACATAAAGATATTTTAACTTCCAACCCCGATGAGATAGCCGAAGCGGCCCCGATGAGATAGTTTCACATCTCACAGGGTAAACATCTCACGGGGCAGGCATCGAACATTGAACCTCTTCGACTGCGCTCAGGGCGGGCGTTCAACATCCAATGAAAATTTGTAAATGACAATAAAGAAGAAAAAAGAAGAATATCTGACTCGTGCTACGTTGCGAGCCTACTCCGCCGAAGCGGCTGCGAAGGCCGGAAACGCTACTTCGCAGAGTATTATAAGAAAAGTGGCTGGGCGAGAGGTTAAACTCGATGCGGATGTTTTCTATCATCCTCAAATTTTAAACTCAACCCTGATAATTTCCAAGGCAGGACAGGTGTTCGTCCGGAATCGAAAAAGCAGGAAAACGACCGCACTTGCACGAATAATCATCAAAGCAAAGAAAGGACAAATAGTCGACCATAGAAACAGAGAACCCTTAGATAACCGCAGAAGTAATTTAAGAATTGTAACCCATCGACAAAATATGCTTAACCGCATTCTAAAAAGTTCGACAGGCTTTATCGGAGTGAGCATAAGAAAAAATAAAACAAAAAAAGACAAACAGATTTATTGCGCGACATACTGGTCAGAAGACAGGCGGCTTTGTTTCTATAGCCCTTTTACGCCCAAAGGGCTGATTGTGGCAGCTATGGCAAGAGATAAATTCGTTATCGAAAACAGAGATGAAGAATACGCGCCTCTTAATTTCCCAATGTTCAAAAAAGAACCATTTAAAACTTTCCTGCTGAAGAGCGATTTATATGAAATGCGGACACGGACTTTTTAGACACAGATTTACACGGTTATTTTCAGACACGGATTAACACGGATTTACACTGTATAAAAAAGAAGTCCGGCACATGTCCGGGGGCTAAATAATCGACGGACAAATTAAACTGTCATTCCGAAGTAATTTTTAGCATTGTTATAGCAGATATCCTCGACCATCTGGCCGAGGAGTTTTAAATCTTTCGGAACCAGACCAGCTTCGACATCGTTACCGAGGATATTGCACAGAACCCTGCGGAAATATTCGTGCCGAGGATAGGAAAGGAAACTTCTCGAATCGGTAAGCATTCCGATAAACCTGCTCAAAAGCCCCATATTTGACAATGCGTTGATTTGTTTGGCCATTCCATCCTTCTGGTCAAGGAACCACCAGCCTGAGCCGAACTGCATTTTGCCCGGCACAGAGCCATCCTGAAAATTGCCGAGCATCGTCGCCAGAAGCTCATTATCGCGAGGATTGAGATTATAAAGGATAGTTTTTGGCAGCTTGCTGTGCGAATCGAGCCTGTCGAGGAATTTTGCCAGCGGTTTTGCGATTTCAAAATCGCCGATGGAATCAAAACCCGTATCCGGCCCAAGCGCTTTAAACATCCTCGTGCTGTTATTTCGCAGAGCGCCCAGATGAAGCTGCTGAGCCCAGCCTTTTTCGGCATCCATCAGGGCGAACTCATACATCATAGCAGACTTGAATTTCAGCATTTCTTCGGTATCGAGGTTTTTGCCCTTTTGTATTTTAGCAAAGATTTTTTCAATCTCACTGCCGGTGAAATCGGCCGCATAGGCAGTTTCGATTCCATGGTCGCTGAGCCGACAGCCGGCGGCGTGGAAATAATCATGTCTTTTTCTGAGCGATTCAACGTAACTGTCGAAATTTTTTATTTCCATATCGGCGGCCTGCTGCAGTTTGCATATCCATTCGTTCAATGCCTTGATGTTTTCGGCAGCCATTCCCTTGTCGGGCCGCCAGGCCGGATAAACCTTTATTTCAAAACCGTCGGCGGCAATTTTTTTATGATGCCGCAAATCATCGGTCGGGTCATCGGTAGTGCAGACGAGCTTTACATTCATCTGCCGCATAATTCCGCGTGCGCTGAACTCCGGCGATTTTAAAAGTTCATTGCATCTGTCATAAATTTCCCTGGCTGTTTCGGGGCAGAGCAGTTTATCGCTGATGCCGAAAGGCTTTTTGAGCTCCATGTGCGTCCAGTGATACAGCGGATTGCGAAGGCAAGACGGCACGGTCTTCGCCCATATTTGGAATTTCTCCCAGTCACTCGCATCGCCGGTACAGTAGCGTTCGTCGACGCCGCTGGTTCTCATCGCCCGCCATTTATAGTGGTCGCCGCAGAGCCATATTTGTGTTATATTTTTAAACTGGACATTCTCGGCGATTTGCTGCACAGGCAGGTGACAATGATAGTCATAAATCGGCATTTTTGCCGCATGCTGGTGATACAGAAACCCTGCAATATCCGTCTGCAAAAGAAAATCGTCGTGAATGAATTCAGAAGGCATTTTTACCTTTTACTTTTTCAGTCCCAGAGCCTTTCGCAGTTTGCCTGTCATATCGGTTTTTTCCCAAGTGAAGTTCGGCAGGTTCCGGCCGAAGTGGCCATGATAGGAGGTTTCAGCAAAAATCGGCCTAAGCAGCTTGAGGTGGTTTATCATTCCCTTGGGCGTCAATGGAAAAAGCTTTCTTACGACATGAGCAAGCTTTGTTTCGCTGACTTTTCCTGTTCCCTTTGTATCAATACGCACCGATATAGGCTCAGCAACACCAATGGCGTAAGAGACCTGTATTTCACAAACATCGGCTAACCTTGCCGCGACGATATTCTTTGCGATGTAGCGAGCCATATAACTTGCAGTTCTGTCAACCTTGCTGGGGTCTTTTCCGCTAAAACACCCGCCACCGTGACGGCCCATTCCGCCGTAAGAGTCAACGATGATTTTTCTGCCTGTTACGCCGCAATCGCCTTTTGGGCCGCCGACGACAAACCGGCCTGTAGGATTGACGTGATAAATGGTCTTCGAGTCGAGAAGGCCTTTAGGCATTGACGGTTTTATGACTTTTTCAATAATTTCCTTCCTGATTGTACTGTACTTAACCTTATCCGAATGCTGAGTTGAGACAACGACGGTATGAATCCTGTGCGGTTTGCCGTTTCTGTATTCGATAGTTACCTGGCTTTTGCCGTCGGGGCGCAGCCAGGGAAGTTTTCCTGAGCGGCGCATATCGGCAAGCTTTTGGACAAGACGATGAGCCAGACAAATAGGCATCGGCATAAGCTCCGGCGTTTCACGGCAGGCATATCCAAACATCAGTCCCTGGTCGCCTGCGCCCTGCTCCTTATGAAGACCTTTGCCTTCGGTTACGCCCTGTGAAATATCAGGGCTTTGCTTCTTAAGTGTAACAATGATTCCGCAATTGTCATAATCAAAGCCCATAGCCGCATCCGTATAGCCGATTTTTTTGATGGTGTCGCGGACGACGTCGGTTATATCCACGACGGCTTTTGAGGTTATTTCGCCCGCGACAACGACGAGACCGGTCGTAACAAGCACTTCGCAGGCGACACGGCTGGCGGGGTCCTGCCGGAGCATTGAATCAAGTATCGCATCGGATATATGGTCTGCAATTTTGTCAGGATGCCCCATTGTTACGGATTCGCTTGTAAACAGAAAATTACCATCGCTGCGGTTTGAATTGTTGAGATTTGTTTTTTTTGCCATAGTCTTTCCCTGGAAAAACGTGCTATTACTCTGCCGGCTGCTCATTAAGCCGCCAGTTGTATCCTATGTACTCTATGGAATATTGTTTTCGCTTTAAGAACTCTGCGTTTGCCTGTGAGATGTGATCCTTGACGAAATTGAGAGCGGCTCTGTCAACAGGCTCATGTTCCCGAAACAGTTGATTCGTGCCGTAGCGTTTCAGAAGCGATTCTTTATGCCACGGGTACATTTTGAATATCGGCGAAAGATAAACAACCTTGTCGGCTTCATCAATTCTGAAAGCATCAGGGCGTGCAAAATAATTTTTTGCCTGCTCTTCAAGCTGTTTTTCGAGCACTTTTCCCACGTAAGGTTCTGTTCTGAGTGCGGCACTACTCATCGTTCCGTAAGTTATCGCAAAAAAAACTCTTGGCTCTTCGAATCTGCCCAGCAGGACATCCCGTTCAATTTCCTCCAGCGTGTATTGTATGCCCATTATCATAAAATAAGTTTTGTCTCTGAGTCCCTGGATGTGCATAACGCTGTTTGCCGGATAAAACAGCAGCATAAATCTTGACGGTTTTATCGGATAATTGTCAGTGATGCCCTTAAGGGTACAGATATTGTAGGCGTTTATCCAGAAAGCAATTTTTTCCGGTTGTGACCATGTGATATAGACTTCAGGCGGGAGATTTGCAAATTTTTCAACCGCTTCATTTAATTCAAGCCGAAATCTCCTCATTTTTGAATAATTTACAAGCCCCTGCTGATTGACATATTCCTTTAACAGCCCAGCAAAGCCGAGGTTAAATGCGTCGCCGCCTATATATCCATCCACCACTGTATTCGGACCCTCGACTTCCAAAACAAGCAGCAATTCAGTGCTGTTATTCGAATCGTTGGCATCATTTCTCTGTTCAGTCATTGCTGCAGCATTTGCGACGGTCCAATCCATATAATATCGTTCCAGACAACTGACGGCCAAAAGCAATACTATTATTATCCAAAGACTCTTCATAATATTATTCTACTTACTCAAATCCTAATCCATAAGTCAAAGTTTGACATTCCATTATACTTAAGACCATAGAATTCTAATGATTTTAGTCCCAATTACCAGCTAAAAGTTGTTCAAAATCTTACACTGTCAACTCAAAATAACCTTTTACAGCCGATTATCTAAAAACCTGTCTGAAATAGCCTTGACATAAAAGGGAGATTTGTTTACTTTTTGTTCAATAAACCCCCACACCTTTACAGGTGTGGTTTTGCCTGTTTCTCGTTTGTGCGAGAAACAATTGCATTCATCCACGGTTTTATAGTTGTGGCTTTTTGCAAAGGTGTGGGGGTAAATTTTACCTATTTTCAATCTTTTTGGATTTTTAACCATGCGAAAGACCTATTCTTTGGCGACAGTTGTTTTTCTAACAATTTTTTCTTTTTGTTTTTCTGTTTTTGCCGTCAGCACCGCGAGAATAGATATAGTAAGAAGCAACGAAACGTTAGCCGATTCTGACACAGGGGTTATTGAAGAATTTTTGGCCGAGGCTTTTGAGGAATTCCTCACAAAAACCGACTTTTCCGATATTGCTTCTCTGCGGACTGCGATTGTCAGCAAAAGCTCATCGGAGCGTGAGGCTGGCCAGTTTCAGTATGGCCCCCGCTTTTTCACAGCCGCCCAGAAACAGGCATCTGGGACCCTTAACAAAATTTCACAGATGCCCGACGACCAACGTAAGCAACTTCTGACAATGAACTTACTGATTTTAATCAACGACCTCGGCAACATTGAAATTTCAAAAGTAGCTCTTGATTATCTCCAAAATCCAAATGTTATGATACGTTACTGGGCAGTCAGTTGTCTGACAAACGGCAATATTCTTCGCCAGCTTAACATGACCGAATCAGCAGAGAACAGCCGGCTTGCCGAGCAGTTTGCCCAGAAGCTGCTAACCGTTGCACAGGCAGAGCAGTCAGGAGATATACTTATACTGCTTGGGCAGTTCGCTTCCGGACTGAAACAGCCGGCAGCAAACGAGATTCTGAAAGAAATTGCCCAGAAAAGGATTAATCTTTACCTTAACTGGCAGGTTAAGGATGAGATGGTAGAGAGCTGGATTTTAAAGGCATTATCTGACAGACCCCAGATTGACAGCGAAAGTGCTCCGGCCATGGCAAGGGATTTTGCCACTCTTTATTCTCTTGTAATTCAGAGATATGTAATCGGCCAGGAAACGCTATCCCAGACCAATGTCCGGAATCTTGTATCGGTAATCACACAGACTGAAAAATCTTCTCTGTCGCGATTTTTACCTGACTGGCCGGGTTTGTTAAAAAGGGCTATTGAAAAAGGCGGCGGCTCAATCCTGCTTGCCGAGTATGATTCTTTGTTCGGCTCAGCAAATGCTGCGGGCAAGCTGCCGACTGCAGCGGGATTTGATTACGGCAGAAATCCGGATGGTTCAGTAAAGACCGCCCCGCCGACACTGCAAAAACCGCCAAAGGCAGAAAAACAACCGGAAAAGAAACCGGAAAAACAACTGGAAGAAACAGCCGTAGAACCAAACCAATAAAACAGACAGACATTGGAGGTTTGTCCTGATGAATGGTCGTTCAGCGCCGAAGACAATCTTTTTCTTTTTTCTGCTGATTGTCATCATATTTTTGCAGCTTCTGTCCGCAATTCGGACAAACCGCTTTAATAAAAAATTAAACTCTCTCGAAAAAGTTCTTTCTAATGCATCAGAACAAGATAGAACTTCGGCCGGACAAACATTAACATCCAATCAAGACTATCCCGGTGATGAAGGCGACTGGCTCGTATGGGCTTTCCCTGTTGAGCCTAAAACTCTTAACCTGATTTCTGTTAATTCAGATATATATTCAAGGTGGATGACATTCGAGACAGTCTTTGAACCGCTTTTATCTTATGATTATGAAGAGGTAAAACTTAAACCGCACCTGGCTGAAAATTACGAGGTATCCGCCGACGGCCTTGAGATAACATTTACGTTAAGAGATGATATTTGTTTTTCCGACGGCGTACCGATTACCACTGATGACGTCATTTTTACTTATCAAACCATTATCAATCCTAAAATTGACGCTGCAGATACGGCTCAATCCTATATTGACGTTAAAGGCGTTAAACGTATTGACGACAAAACTGTCAAATTCTTTATGAAAAGGCCGTATTTTTTAGCCCTGGAAATTCTATCTTTCTGGAATATAGGCATATATCCCAAACATATATACGATTTTAAGACCGAAGCTGAGTTTAACAAACGCACATCCAACCCCATTGGCAGCGGCCCTTATATTTTCGAAAAATGGGATGTTGGAGAAAAGATTACCTTCCGCAGAAACGAAAATTACCGGGGTCCAAAACCAAAGATAAAAAAAGTGGTATATAGATTTATTACCAACGACAGGGCAAGACTGCAGGCCCTTCGCAGTGGAACTGTGGATATAATCATTCCATCACCAGACCAGTTTATGGATTTGATTAAGGATGAAAATTTTAAAAACAGCTTTAAATGTCTGGCTTACTGGAATCCGGGGGTGCCGTTTTATTATATCGGCTGGAATCAGGATACCCCCTTCTTTTCAGACAGACGTGTAAGGTTTGCAATGACCCTTATGCTCGACAGACAGGCTATAGTTCAGCATCTTCTCAAGGGCAGCGATAAAATAGCAACCGGACCATTTTTCATATACGGCAGGGAAAACAACCCCGGCATTCAGCCGTGGCCTTATGACCCTAATAAGGCTGCCGAGCTTCTTGACGAGGCCGGCTGGAAAGATACCGACGGCGACGGAATCCGTGACAAAAATGGCACCTCTTTCAGGTTCAAGTTTTCATATTCCGCCGATTATCTTTTATATCAGAATTTGGCCGCAATCCTCAAAGACTCCGCTGCCAAACTCGGCATAGAAGTAATCCCCGACCCGGTTGAGTGGTCTATACTTATAACAAGAGTTACCGACCGAAAATTCGAATCGATGGTTATGGGCTGGGGCGGCGCTATCGTTGATGACAATTATCAGATTTTTCATTCGTCGCAAATTGGCAATCGAGGCTCAAACTATGTCGGCTTTAAGAATGGCGAGGCCGACAAACTTTTGGAGCAGATAAGACGAACTATGGACGATGAAAAACGTATAAAGCTGAGCCGTAAATTTCACAGTATTGTTCATTATGAGCAGCCATACACATTCTTGTTCACAAGGCCGACTTACCGTATAGTTGTGCCGAGATTTGAAAATGTAATAGTTCATAAACTTGGCGTTAAAGAAGAAGAATGGTTTGTGCCGAAAGATAAACAGAGATACAAATAGAATGTAAAACGGTTGCGGTTACGCGACTCGTGTCGGTTGCGTTTAACGTGAAACGTTATGGAAGCTAAAAAGCCTATTAGAAGTTTTCAGGATTTGGATGTTTATCAAGTTGCTTACCAGGCAATGCTTGAGGTATTCAAGCATATTTTGCCAAAACTGCCTGCAGAAGAGAAATACGATTTGGTTGACCAGATTAGACGTTCAACTAAAGCAGTTCCTCGTTTGATAGCAGAAGGCCATTCCAAAAGGCATCAGAAAAAAGGATTTCAGAAATATTTAGATGATGCGATGGCAGAGTCTAATGAAACAATAGTTTCCTTAACTCAAGCCAGGGATTTATATTCTTCACTGGTTGACGAAAAAAGATGTGATAAACTAATAGATACTTATGACAAGATAAGCCGACAGTGTTATAATTTGGCAGCTGCGTGGGATAAATTTAGTGAACGCAGAGCTGGAACGCAACCGATAAACGATAGACGAAACGAGTAGCGCTACCGGTTGACGAAATATGAAAGGTAAACATAGGAGTTTTTTATGAATACTCGGTCAGGATGGTTTACATTTTTATTGTTTTTACTGCTTTTGGCAATGATACTGTTGCAGGTTCTGTCAATGGTTCAATCGGACAGACTGTATGAGAGATTGAATTTTCTTCTGGAAACGATTTCCAGCCGTCAGATGCCGGCAAGTAAAGCCGAGCCGAATTTAACGGCACAGTCCGCCCAAAAGTATCCCGGCGATGAGGGCGACTGGCTGGTATGGGACCTTAGCGGTGAAGTCCGAACACTAAACCTTCTGAACGTTGATGCTACTTTAGATACAAGATATATAGTCAGCGGTACTATAATTGAGCCTCTTTTCGAGCAGGACCTCGATGCCGACAAAGAGAAACTCAAACCCAAACTTGCGGAGAAAATGGACATTTCCGAAGACGGTCTGGAAATAACCATAAAATTGAAAGATAATATTTATTTTTCTGACGGCGTTCCTGTAACAGCAGATGATATAATATTCACTTTCGAAACTATGATGAATCCCAAAATTGATTGTGCCGATTTGCGCAATTATTTTGATAATATCACCGGCGCAGTTAAACTTGACAACCGTAGAGTCAAATTTGTTATGAAGGAACGCTACTGGAAGACGATAAGTATGATTGGAAGCTTTTACGTTTTTCCCAGGCATACATATCAGTTTAACGACCCCAATGAATTTAATAAACGTATATCAAATCCTATCGGTAGTGGTCCTTATGTGTTTGAGAAATGGGATGTTGGCCAACAGATAGTCCTGAGGCGCAATGAAAATTACTGGGACAAAAAACCAAACATAAAAAAGATTGTCTTTAAATTTATTTCAAACGCCACTGCTGCTCTTCAGGCATTAAGGTCGCACGATACAGACATGTTTGAACCCGGTTCTGAACAGGTTACGGATATGCCAAAAGACCCACAGTTCTCTAAGGAATTCAGAACTATAATCTTCTGGGACCCTTCATTTGGTTACTGGTATATCGGCTGGAATGAACAAAGGGCGTTTTTCAAGGACCGCAGAGTCCGACAAGCAATGACCTGCCTTACAGACCGAAAGGCAATGGTAGAGCAGTTGACCCGCGGCAAAGGTGCGGTAGTAACAGGAACATTTTATATTTATGGAAGACAAAACGACCCAAACATTCAACCCTGGCCTTATGACCCGCAAAAGGCGGCACAATTGCTCGACGAGGCCGGCTGGAAAGATACCGATGGCGACGGAATCCGCGACAAAGACGGTATTCCTTTCAGATTCAAGTATTCTTACGTTGCCGGAAACATTTCAGCAGAACAAATGGCAAGGCTACTCAAGGATGACGCTGCAAAAGTCGGAATAGAAGTTATTCCCAACCCTACCGAATGGTCCATATTCATAGGAAATGTAAACGCCCGCGATTTTGATGTGGTTGAATTAATGTGGGGTGGTGTTATTGAGGAAGACCCATACCAGATATTCCATTCCTCACAGATTCAGGGCCGTGGCAATAACTATGTGTCCTTTAACAATCGGCAGGCCGATGAACTTATGGAGCGAGCAAGACGGGAGCTTGACGAGGAAAAAAGATATGCCTTGTATCATCAGTTCCACAGGATACTGCACGAGGAGCAGCCATATACATTTTTGATGACTCGTCCGAGATATTATTTTATAGACAAACGATTTGAAAATGTGATAGTCCACAAACTTGGAATCGACCTCTTTGAATGGTATGTGCCAAAGGAAAAGCAGCGGTATAAATGACAACATATATCATCAGACGAATATTGTTAATGATACCGACTATTCTCGGTATAACCATTATGGTTTTCGCCATAAGCCGGGTTGCGCCGGGTGACCCTGTGAGTCTGTCTATGGGGCCCGGTGGTCAGCTCGACGCTCAGCGAGCCGCTGATGTCCGAAAGGCCCGTATGGCTCTTTATGGCTTGGATAAGCCTATACACGTTCAGTACGCAATCTGGCTCAAGCGCGTTGTTCAACTGGATTTCGGCGATTCAATCAAGCATCATCGGCCTGTAATCGACCTTATAGCTGAGCGGCTGCCTGTTACCATTACCCTAAATGTCATTTCGATAATAATCATTTATATTATTTCAATTCCGCTGGGGATTTTTTCTGCGGTAAGACAGGGCAGATTCTCCGACAAGGTAAGCTCCGTAATACTTTTTATGCTCTGGTCTTTGCCGAGTATGTGGGCAGGCCAAATGCTTATAGGTTATTTTTGCGGGCCGACGTTTAAAAACTGGTTTCCACCGGCAGGCCTGAGCAGTAATTTCGCGGATGCCCTGCCGTTTTTCCCCTGGCTTGGCGACAGGCTGTGGCATTTGACTTTGCCGGTAATATGCCTGAGCTACTCAGGCTTTGCATATCTGACAAAGCAGGTCCGGGCAGGGATGCTCGATAATCTGCGCTGCGATTATATCCGCACCGCAAGGGCAAAGGGACTGGATAACTGGACGGTAATATTCAGACATGCCTTCAGGAACAGCCTTCTGCCCATAATTACCATAATGGGAACGCTTCTGCCGGCAATGATTGGCGGCTCCGTCATCATCGAAAGCATCTTCAGCATACCCGGCATGGGCAGACTTGCATTCGAGGCTATAACCACACGCGATTACAACGTAGTGATGGCAGTTGCAACAACCGCAGGCTTTCTTGACCTCATCGGCCTGCTGCTTGCCGATATAGCTTATGCTATAGCTGACCCAAGAATAAGTTTTGAACGAATTGAATAGCCACAGATGACACAGAGATAATTAAAAAGAATGAAAAAATTGGAATTAAAAATTGATAACAAAAACTGGGGGACTTCTTACGGTCAGCTTGTCTGGCAGCAGCTCACAAAAAACCGGACGAATCTTGTCTGTCTGTGGTTTATAATCGTTCTTTTTACGACAGCTGTTTTTGCCCCTCTTATTGCCAATGACAAACCTTTTGTAGTTCGCATGGCTTCGACAGGCTCACCACAAGTCGAAGGCAAAGTGTATTTTCCGCTCTTTGGCGCCCTTACGGCAAATGACTACTCGGTGTTTCTGGCTGCAATTGTCGGCGCTATCTTGCTTTTTTCGCTCAGACGAAACAGCCGCAAGGTTGACCCGTTTCTGCGTCCCGCTGTGTTATGGAGACAAATTTCCATCTGCACAGTAATATTGTTTTTGGGCATAATACTTTTGCAGATTTTCATTCCCCGCAAACTTGACGCAACCGATTACAGGGCAATGTTAGCCGGCGGCAAGGCAACCGATGCGGTTTTCCCGCTCGTTCCTTACGGTTACGGCCGAACAGATATAAAGGTCTGCCAGAGGCCGCCAAACAGGAATCACTGGCTCGGCACAGATGATGTCGGCTCGGATGTTCTGTGCAGGCTCATTCATGGCACACGCATTTCACTGTCTGTAGGTTTTGTTGCAGTAGGTATTTCAGGTATTGTCGGCATTATTTTCGGCGCAATAATGGGCTACTTCGGCGGCAAAATCGACTTTTTAGGTATGCGTCTTGTCGAAATCATGATGTCTGTGCCGACATTTTTTCTCATCATTACCATTGTGGCTTTTTTCCCGCGAAGTCTTTTCAACATAATGGTCATCATAGGAATAACAAGCTGGACAGACGATGCAAGATTCATTCGTGCAGAATTTCTTAAACTCCGTAATCAGGATTTTGTCCAGGCAGCAGTCTCTCTTGGCCTGCCGCTGAGGAGCATCCTGTTTCGCCATATGCTGCCTAACGGTATGGCACCTGTTCTGGTCAGCGTAACCTTCGGAGTTGCCGGGGCGATATTTATCGAATCTGCCCTGAGCTTTCTCGGTTTTGGCGTAGCACCGCCGACGCCGAGCTGGGGACAGATGTTAAGCACCGGCGTAAGCACTACCGGCGAATTTCTGTGGTGGCTGTCCTTTTTTCCGGGTCTGGCAATATTCTTTACGGTAACCGCATATAACCTTCTCGGCGAAGGTCTGCGAGACGCAATTGACCCGAAACTCAGAAAGGCAGTATGACAGATAACGGAACGATTTTATCAATTCAGAATCTTTCAACCTTTTTCGATACCGAACAAGGCACGGCAAAGGCGGTTCAAAATGTATCTTTTGATATAAAAAAGGGACAGACCCTCGCCCTTGTCGGCGAAAGCGGCTGCGGCAAAAGCGTTACGGCGTTATCGATTATGCGTCTTATTCCCTCGCCGCCCGGAAGAATTGCGTCAGGAAAAATCTTCTTTAAAAGCCGCGATATTCTTGAATTTTCTGAAAGACAAATGCGGAGAATCCGCGGAAATAAAATCGCAATGATTTTTCAGGAGCCTATGACCAGTCTAAACCCGGTTTATACAATCGGCTCACAAATTGTCGAGGCAATCAGCCTGCACCAGAAAAAATCCTACCAGCAGGCCTGGCAAATGGCACAGGAAATGCTCGAAAGGGTTCACATCCCCGACCCTGACCGGCGGATGGTCGAGTATCCCCACCTGCTTTCAGGCGGGATGAGACAGCGAGTTATGATTGCTATGGCAATATCCTGCAGACCATCACTGCTGATTGCCGATGAACCAACAACAGCACTTGACGTTACCATACAGGCTCAAATACTCGATTTGCTCGACGAACTGCAGAAAAGCGAAAATATGAGCGTTCTGCTGATAACCCATGACTTGGGCATTGTTGCTCAGCGAGCCGATAACGTTGCGGTAATGTACGCCTCAAAAATCGTCGAACAGTGCCCCTGCGGCGAACTCTTCAACAATCCTCTGCACCCTTATACGAAGGGACTTTTAAACTCGCTGCCGCAGTTAGGCACAAGACAAAACAGATTGAATACCATTGCTGGTAATGTTCCTGAGCCATTGGATTTCCCATCCGGCTGCAAATTTCATCCTCGATGTCCGGTTGGATGTAACGATAAAAAATGCCATACTGAAGAACCTGCACTAAAACAGGTTTCTGCCAATCATTATGCCGCCTGCTGGTACGCAGAAAAATGAAGATTGAAGAATGAAGATTTAAGGGTATCTCTAAAAATTAACGAACATACATGCAATTTATTGCATTTATGATATATTTTAAGCTCTTTGACATTTAAATCACAATTTTCCTTTCAACGGAGACTACAAAAATGATAA
>Ga0315291_10001700_pt1 | contig 29287 bp, 23 predicted proteins | sample YL17G12_20_MG_FD_203070 | JGI IMG/M metagenome (GOLD analysis project Ga0315291, IMG submission 203070) | Sediment microbial communities from Yellowstone Lake, YNP, Wyoming, USA - YL17G12_20 | ecosystem: Environmental > Aquatic > Freshwater > Lake > Sediment | place: USA: Wyoming | collected...
CCATGGGAATGTCGCACAGCGTGGCATAGTATCGGCGCTCCCACTCCGCATGGAACGGGTCGATGCTGCGCTCCACATCTCGCTGCGTGATGGGGATCATCATGACGTCGTGCATGACGTCGTCTTCATTGTCCGTGTCGCGCATGTGCCGGGCTTGTCGGTCCCGCGTCGCATGCTCTTTGCGAACCAGGGTGAGTTCCTGGGTTGCCAGGGCGGCGATGAGTTTCTTGTAGGTTGGCCAGTGAATGCCTCCACCTTGGATGGTGATGGTTTCATCGGGCGCAATTGTTGCGCGATACGCTTCTAAAAGGGTGGCAATGCCGGTGGTGCGAATGTTGAGCGAGGGAAAATGCGGCATGAAGTCGTTGCCCAGCATGAAGCAAATGAAAATGTAGTCCATCACCTTGTCCTTTGCATTTGCCGCGTGGTTTGAGGACAGTTGCTCCACAATTGCGTCGGTAAATTCCGGAATGTCCATGTAATATCTCTCTTTTTCGTCCAGAGCGACATTGATTGACCGAACAAATTCGGGCGTCTCGCGGTACAAGTAGATGCCGCGCGACACGTGCAGATGCGACATGCACAGCATGATCAAGTCGGCATCGAGTCCGTAAATGACCGTGGTTTCCGTGGCATGCTGCGCCGCGTGCTCGCGGATGTATTCAAACAGCTTGTGCTCGCCCTCGCCGGGCTCCTTGCTGCTGCTGACAATGATGTCGGCTCCGTAGCGAGCATTAAGAGCGGCGGGGTCCGATGCGTCGAAATGCTCGGCCAGTTTGCTGTGGAGCATGTTCATGAAGTTGGTGCCGGGCGTGATGGCGGACGTGTTCCACGCGGGTTTAGGCGGTTCAATTCGCCCTTTGACGCCGGTTTTTTGATTTTGCGCGGTGATGTCGCGACGGCGCTGCGTTTCCATGACACCCAAGTACCATGATTTGTAGCGGCGCTCGCGCTGCTGGTTCAGTTTGGCGACGGGTGCCACGCCGTCAAACGCAATGAAGACGCTGCTGGCGGGACGCAAGACCGCGATGCACGCGTCAATGCTGTCGCAGATGCGCTGCAACAATTCGGCTTCATACTCGGCCTGTTTATCGGGGGAGTACTGCATCTGGCGCACCACATCGTAAATCATGCCGTTGCAGTCCAGGTACAAGTTGTTGATGCAGGGCAGCTCGGAGATTCGCTTTATGACGCGGGGGTATTTTTTTAGCACGTGGGCAAAATAACTGGGAATGCCCATTCTGCAAATGTGTAAATGTGCGAACGGGTGCAAGTGTTTATCATCGCAATTTTATATTTAAGTATATTATATATAAGATATAAGGCATAGGATGTCAGTGACTGTGAGTTATATAAGTGAGACCGATGCATTCAATACGGTGTATGAAATGTTGGAAAATTACGTTGGCATATCAAAATTCAACCAAACCGTTCCGCTTCTGATTTCGGGTGTTGCCATTGGCATCTGCTTAGTAAATCGCAACTTCCCCAAATGTTTGGGGCACCTGATTGGTGCAATATTTGTTTCTCTCGTTTCAATGGTTTTCATTGCATTTAGTGGAACCCCGGTTTGCAGGCAATTCACCACCGCATTTTTATGGTACACGGTTGCTTACGTTGTGTTTTGCATACAGGCATCCAACCGCCTTGATGCAAACGCGTTGATTGGCATCATGATGAGTTTCATCATTCTGATTTTCGTGGATGTCATAACATTTTTGGGAGGTTTGTGCAGTTCAATGGGATCGCAAACATACATTGGCATGTTGTTGTTGGGCTTGATTGGAGGCATTGGCGGGTTTTACGCGACGCAAAGCATATCTGGCAAGGCCGGTCTCTACGATTTCGGCGGGTGCTCCTGCGATGACTGCGACGGCAAAAACAAGTGTTCGGTGGGTTCCAAAACGCGCACCGTCCTTGCAAAAAAACTGGGGAATGACGAGAACGCGAATTAAACCCTCATTCTGGAAACAATGTTTTAACAATTGGATCGGGGTGGTGCGAAGTCGGAGCCACAAATGAGGCCAAGCGTGTGCCACGCGTTTCTAGCGTTTCTTCAGGTCTCGTGCGTGAAGCCAAAATTGGAACTTCAGTTTTGTTTTCAGATGATTTTTTTGGCGTGGTGTAATAAGTATCGTTGTTGTCATGTAAGTCCATCATATGCATACCTGGATCAATGCGAAGTCGAGGAGAGTCGTCAACCGCAAATTGTTGGCTGCGTGCTGAAGAGGTCGTGCGAAGTGCGCCCTCATTTTTGGCTGCACCTTTGAGAATCGCATCTTTCATTTGATTCAACTTATCAAGTCGTTCGGGCCCTTTGCCAAAAACTTGACTTGCAAATTTACTTGCAGCCCTAGCAGCCCGATGCATGCCACCCTTGGACCGTTTGCGCGTAGTGCATCTTCGTTTGCATTTGCTTCGGGAACCTCTTTTTTTCGTTGATTTCATGGGATTGGGTTGGGGTTATACAATGTGCATAGAATTAAATGCAAATTATACATATTCAAAATGCATCATTTTTTGAACTTGTGGCTGTTTTCACGAATCCATTTTATGAAGTCTTTGATTAAAATGTCCTTATGAAAGCTGTTAATCAAGAGACGCACGTTGGTGTTGCGATGTGAAAACACTTTGATGAAATATGGCACAACCACAAACGTGTTGGCCAGTGCGTATTTGGAGTTCATTTCTTCGAATGTGCACGGACGTTTTCCGGTTCGTGCATTTACGGAGTTGTGAAAATTAAACAGAAACATTTTCAGCTGTTGCTTATTTTCAAATTTGTCTGCATTTATCTTCGATATGGTTTGAGTTGCATGTGCTGCGCAATCCGGACATGGCAAATTGAAGCAGACGCGTTTTATGAATCCAAACAATTCCGATTTCACTTCATTGAAATGTTCATCATTCACTTTTTCGGCCAAGGTGTGAAACAGCGTCCATGTTGCGGGACCCCATGTGTCCTTGGTTGTCATGTAAAAAAATAAGTTGAAATATATAAGTATAAAGACATTTTATTTAATTTTCATTAATATTAAAAAAACAAAGCGGGACCAATGCAGAATCTTCATTATGAAGTGGAAGACGGATTGGATCTGAATTTTTTTGAAGCACTAAAATGCATGCAATCCGTGCAATCCGTGCAATCCGCTCAACCCTTGGTTGAAGAAAATGCATGCTTAATAACGAATGTGCCGTTGAGTTCGTTTCATGTGACGTTGGAATGCGGGCACAAATTCAATTATGAGCCATTGTATCAAGAAGTGATGCGTCAAAAAGGCCGCATGGGGATTTACAACTATCATGAAAAAATCGGGTTGCACCAAATTAAATGTCCATATTGTCGAACACTGACAAATCACTTAATGCCTTGGATTGGCAATCATCCCGTCATCAAACGGTTGATGGGGGTGAATTCGCCGGCATCCATGTGCATGCCCGGAGTGAAATGTTCTCTCGACAAATGCAACGTGAATGCATTTTACGAGCATGAGAACAAACCGTACTGCATGCGACACCACAAGGCTGCATCAAAGCCCAAGCCCAAGCCCGTGCCCAAAAAAAAATCAACCGCCGCTAGATGCTGTGCCGAAATTCAAACCGGCAAAAACAAGGGAACCCGATGCAGCATGAACGCGGTTGAATCGTCCCTGTGCAAAAAACATTCAAAATGCAGTGTGGTTTTGTATCAGCCTGAACAGCAAGTCACGCAGTGATTGCAAAATTATAATAATTACATTGAAACAATATAAAAATGTTGTTTCATTGTTGTGTATCAAACCAATCACAGTCGCAAACACAATCCACATCATGAGCTGCGTTCCGAGTGCGTACAATGCTTCCGGCAAATTAGTTGGGTGCACCGAACAAGAATTGAATGCAATAGTAACGACACAGCTGTACACCGTGATTGCCTTGGGAGCTGGATTGTATGCTTACAAGACTTTCACTGCCGAAAATTGGGTGGACATTGCCGTTCAACTTGGATGGGGGTGCGTGTCCATGTTCACGCACACCAAACGATTTACAATACGGCATGTGGTGCCATTGGTTCACGGATCGGTTTCATTTTTAAAGGAGCAGTATGCGTCTTTCATTGGACCGGTCGATATGGGATCAGATGCCAGTGTGGCCGACGACGACCATTGCTATGTGCGTGTTGTCAGAGATGGGGTGGAATTGCAAGGGCATTCCTCCATTTTTGGGCTGATTGAACATTTGTCGGATCACATTGCGGAGGCGCGAGAATCGGAATCGGACGACGTCGTGGATGTGAATTTGAATGACGTGGTCAGCAACGGCGCAAACGAAGAGACAGCCAAGGAGACGGCCAAGGAGACAGCCAAGGAGACGGCCAAGGAGACGGCCAAGGAGACGGCCAAGGAGACGGCCAAGGAGACGGCCAAGGAGACGGCCAATGCCAGTGAGGGGTCCGACGATGAGGGGTCCGACGAGGGGTCCGACGACGAGGAGTCTGAAACGGATATTAGAGAGCAACTTTACAAAATTGAAAATCACACGATGAAATTTGATTTTTTGATATGTCAGGTTCCAACCATGGAGACTGCGGCGAGTGACAACCCCATGTGCATGCATGTCATGAAATATGACGGATTTCCGCGTGAAACCGACGGTTCATATTTTTTTGATAGAAAGTTTGTGCCGGTTAGTCATCGCATGATGGAAATTGTGTTGCAATGTGGAACCGCTGAGTATGAAATTAATTTGTCAAGTCCGGACAATTTTTATGTGCTGGGAAACAAGCTGCTGGATCCTGCATTTCTGAAATGGTTTGTGCGCAAAAACCACGGCGTCAGTTTGGAGTTGAAAGGAGTTGAGGGCAACGCACCCGCTTACACCATTAAATGCATCGACAACAATGCGACGCTGCACACGTTGCAGCCATGCAACTACATTCGCGTTTGCGAAGACGGGTTTGAAGTGCATGACTCTGGGTTGGTTTAAATTCAATGTCTCATCCAACCATTTTACATTTTTTTACGAATATTATTAAAGATACGCCAATGTATATTTAATAGCAATGTTTCATTCTTCTCCGACAATTCAACACAATGAGATGCAGAAAATGTATGCAAACATATTGAAGATGGAATATAAGGAAATTTTGAACATACACATGACCGAGCTGATGGTTCTGAATTACGCGCACCATGTGCGCAATAAAGACACCTACATATTGAGGCGAGATTCATGCAACATTGAATACAGCAATAAAATAAGACAAGTTTCCGTTTTTTATATATCAAAAACCAATTTGTATTCACGTCCACCGAATCCACGCGACTATCATTTTGCAAACATGGCTGCTTACAAATACATCGATTATCCTTTGATGTCGCCTGGATTTCATCAAGACGACGATTATTTCATTCGACTGTTGTATGATTACAATTCGGTCAGTGTTTAATGCAAAAAATAAAATAACGGTGCATTACATAAAATGAAGCGCGCATTGCTGGTGGGTATAAACTACATTGGAACGCCGAATGCTCTGAACGGCTGCATCAATGACATTGACAACGTTGCGGCATATTTGCAGAAGGACCGAGGATACGCCGCAAACTCACTGATTATTATGAGCGACACGACCCCTCGAAAACCGACACGTGCGAACATATTGAGTGGATTCAGGGAATTGTTGCAAGGCGTTCGCGCGGGGGATGAGATTTGGTTTCATTTCTCCGGGCATGGTTCATTGCAGCGGGACACCAACGGCGACGAGGAAAGCGGGTCGGATTCGTGCATTTGTCCGATCGATTTTGAACGCGCGGGGTTGATCACGGATGACGTGGTTCGGTCTGCATTGGTCGCGTTGGTGCCGGAGGGGGCACGATTGTATGCAGTGCTGGACATGTGCCACAGCGGCACGGGGTGTGATTTGCGGTACAAGCACGATGACAGCAGTTATTTGATCAATTCAAATGGGCCGCTGCCATCCACGTATGATCCCAATGCGTGGGCCCTTCGGCAAACCAGCTATGAACACAAGCGGTATGCTAAAACGGCCGGCAACGTGTATTGCATCAGCGGATGCCAGGATTCGCAAACAAGCGCGGATGCGTTTTTGGCGGGCAAGGCCGCGGGCGCGCTGACACACTGCTTGTTGGAATCACTCAAATCGAACCCTGCCGCCACTTACAAATGGAAGCACTTGCTGAAGGATGTGTGCTGCAGAGAGCGAATTGGGCGGTTCACGCAGCGCACGAGCATAACATGTGGAACGCCGATGAATCCGGATGAGCCCGTGTTTTTTGTGCCGCCTCCGCCTCCGCCTCCGCCTCCGCCTCCTCAGAAACCGCAACCCCAACCCCAACCCCAACCCCAACCCCAACCCCAACCCCAACCCCAACCCATGCAGTCGCCTCCCCCATTGCCTCAGTGGGTTCAAGCGTATTTGCAGCACCTGCAACGCCGGCGTTGGCCGGTTCCAGCGTGGTTAAGGACCCAGATAATGCAATTCCAATCCAGACGAAACATCGGGAATGGAAATATGCGAATGCCGTTCGTGCGGTGAATGAAAAAAATATATAATATTATGATATGCGATACTCATCATATTGTTATGCTTTCCGATTTAGACGCAACATTCAATTTGAATGGATTTTTGACGACAACGTTCAATCCGGTGGCAAGTGTGCCAATGGACAATGGGGTCGCAGTGGTGATTCGGTCTGACAATAGAATCATAATGGGTGGTTATTCCAACTACGCGACAACGCAAATAGCATTGGCATGCTACAACGCCGATGGCACCATGCACCTGGCGTTTGGCACCACGGAAACGGGCAAGGTGTTGCAATCCCCGCCGGTTGGAACACAAATACTCGCGGTGAGCGGCGTTGTTTTGCAGACCAATGATTTCATTTTGGTAACCGGCACTTTAATCGACTCTTCCAACCTCGAGGCAATGTTTGTTGCCCGGTTTGACTCATTGGGCAAGTTGGACGTTCATTTTGGCGCAGGTGGGTTTGTCATCACGAACGGTTCCAATTTCAACATGGGCGTGCTCTCATTTGACAACGCCGTTTCGAATGCGGTCCTCGTGCAGCCAAGCAACGGGTTCATTGTCATTGGAGGACACGTGCGAAAAACCCTTAACAGCCAATTGTACTTGGCATTGGTGCGATACAACACCGCGGGCGCGCTCGACACCACGTTTGGAATGAATGGAAAAGTGTGCAAATTGTTCAACAAGGCGAACAACGAAATGATTCGGTCAATTGCAATTCAAAAAAATGGCAATTTGGTTTTGGCCATGACAACAAACACCCCCTATCAAACCCCAGTCAATGCCAATTTCATGGTTGCCAGATTCACTTCCGCCGGTGTAACGGACATGACGTTCACGGGGTCTGGCGGGATTCGTTCCGGTTCATTGGTGATTCCAAATTATTTTCCAAAGTCGTCCGACAATGCGGGCGGGCTGCAAATTGATGGCAACGATAAAATAGTTGTGGGCGGGATTTCAAAGAAATCGACTGGGGAATCTTGTTTTGCAATCGCGCGTTTGACAAAAACGGGCACGCTGGATCATTCTTTTGGAAAAAATGGACAAGCCACCCTGGATTTATCAACGGCATCATCATCATGCAAGTTGATTGCCGGCGATGGGAACTGCGTTGCCCTGCAAGCCGACAACAAGCCGATCATCGTGGGTGGATACGTCGCCCCCACTCCGGACCATTCCGATGAAGGATTTGCACTGGCTCGTTTTAACACCAATGGAAAATTGGACACAACATTTGGAATGGCGGGAATGGGATACGTATTGTCGAACATTGTTGCACCAAACACTGAAGTTGGATATTCAGTTGCCATGCAACCAAATGGAAAAATACTGGTGGGCGGAACCGCCGCGTACATTTCTAAGAATGAGGCGGATGTTGATGTGAATGCCGCCGACATGGATATATCTGCATACACAACTAGGCTCATCTCCGCCATGGGAACGCATTCAAACCGTTATTTCACTCTTGCAAGATACACGACCATCGCCAATGCCTCCGAGCAACCTGTGATCAAACCCACCACCACAATTGATTCGCAACCTGTGATCAAACCCATTTCGCAACCTGTGATCAAACCCATTTCGCAACCTGTGATCAAACCCATTTCGCAACCTGTGATCAAACCCATTTCGCAACCTGTGATCAAATCGATCACAACTGCCAAACCCCCCACCACAATTGATTCGCAGCCTGCAACCAAACCTGCGCAAAGCACGCAATTCACCCACCGTGCGCACAACCCGCAATCCATGTCCAATGATTCATTTGTTTCAGAAAAATTATTGAACGCCAACATTGGCATTCCAATCGCACCAATCGCACCAATATGTTTTCCCGCAGGAACACAAATATGGACCGACCAAGGAAATGTGCGCATAGAACAAATAAAGCCGGGGAACAACACCATACGAGGAAAAGAAATTGTCGCAATCACAAAAACAATCAACCCGTTCAACCGATTGATATGTTTCGAAAAAGGTTCATTGGGGCACAATGTTCCAAGTGAAAAGACGAACGTGAGCATGGAACACTGCATTGTCTACAAAAATCGGCTGATTCATGCGCTAAATTTCGTGAATAACAAGGGAATCCACTATGTGAATGACACCAACGATTATTTATACAACGTGTTGTTGAAAACGCACTCTTACATGATTGCGAATAACATGAAGGTTGAAACATTGAACCCGACCAATTACGTAGCAAAATTGTTTTCAAATAATGAACTGACCGATGATGAAAGAACCGTCATTGTGCATAGAATGAACAACCACCTCAAAATGCAAATGAAAACGACAATGACAGCGAATGAAATCAAACCGCCATCGACAAATTTGAATTCCTTCACGGTGAAACACAAGGAAAATCCGTATCGCAACGAAGATCGCTCGCACTACATGATGCATCGCAACGCCACACGGCGATATAATTCGCGCGCATGGGCAATGCCGCATGCAAACCACGTGAAATACACGAAGAGAAATATGGGATTTAATCACATCATTCGTTCCATTTTTACCAGAAAAAATAAAATATAACCAAATCAATTTAAAAAGTAGGATTAATTTATGTGTATTGAGAACAACATGAAGGAATCTTCATCTTCCTCTGCCCCCGCTCCCACGTCCGCCGAATCAACCCACCTCCAACCAACGGATGATTCAACGATGACACCTCATCATGCATTGTCGAGTGGATGGACACTGTGGTGTCATTTGCCGCATGACACCGATTGGTCTTTGAAAAGCTACATTAAGTTGTATGATTTTAACACGGTGGAACAAGCGGTTAGTGCAACCGAAATGCTTCCTCCAAAACTAGTCATGAACTGCATGTTGTTTTTGATGAGGGAGGGCATTACGCCCATTTGGGAAGATGTTAGAAACCGGAATGGCGGGTGTTTCTCATATAAAGTCAACAACAAGGACGTGCAAGATTGTTGGCGTCAATTGACGTATGCGTTGGTGGGGAACAGCATTTCCACCAACAAGACGTTGTTGCCGGCGGTGAACGGAATAACCATTTCACCCAAAAAGAATTTCTGCATTGTGAAGGTTTGGTTGGCAAACTGCAAATTTCAGAACGCGGCCGTCATTAATGAAATGATTGGCATATCCCCCCACGGGTGCTTGTTCAAAAAGCACACGCCTGAGTACTAACTCAGAAAACCTACGGTTTTCCGAACCTTTCCCTGTTTCTTGAATTTCTCTCTGATTTGAAATTCAAGAAAAATGCGATTAGACCATTATGCCCGAAACGGCATCATCATTTGAGTGTTGCTCATGTTCCGATGTGTTTGATGCATTCGCAGACGCAGACGAACCGGCATCCGAAACTCCACACGCAGTCATGTGTGCTGCTGCGCGCGATGACGACATGCTGCTGCTGCTCCGTCCTGCGTTGGGCAACCGCATGACCTTGTTTTCAATGTCCACATACGATTCAAATCGATTGGCCAGTTTCAAGATATTAGGCCTTCCAATTGTGGTTGTCTCATCATGATTGTTTTCGATGGCGTCGGCGTTTTGTTCTCGTGTGAACCAATGCATGACATGACTTCGGTTTGCGTTTCCGGTTTTCGAGAGATATTCATGAATAATCGAATTGTCTACAATTTCGGAGACTTCAAGCAGATTCTTCATTTTAATGCGTATCAAATCCAGTAATCCACTACCGCGGTTGCGCATCGTCGGTTCAAGCGCAAGCTCCACGCGGATCTCGTTCGCTATTTGCCCGTATTGTATGTAGGCAATGCGATGATTTTCGCTCTTCTGACTGATTTTCAAATACGAAAAATAGCTTTTAAGCAGACTTGCATACAAACTCATCCCGCCAAGAATCAGGTGAATGTATTCATAATCCAAGTTGAGACCGGACACGAACCCAATGAATGCGGTTATAGTGATGATGGGCAAATTAAACATGGTTTCGGTCTTTCTGAACTTCTTATGACACATCAAATGGAGATTGGACCACGCTTCGCATTCTTCGCCCTTCCTTTGCAAAAAATATTCCAAGTTGGGCGTGTAAAGCACGTTGTCCACTTCTGGCATGTTGATGATATTAATAATATATGCTTGCACAAAAAATGCGCAAATGACCCGTATCCAATACAAATCTGCTAAAACTATGGCGAACGCATTTAAAGGCATCGCGCATTTACAAACCAACGCCAACCCAACACAATCCAACCACACGATGACCAGTGCAGCCCCCCTTCATGAACACGAAATCCCGAAGTATTACCAAGGCCGCGTTCTATCGTATTTGTTCCGAAACGCGACGCTGTTGAAGACACGAACAAATTATGCCGTGCCAGTTCGCATAGAAATGCACGAGCATTTCAACCGGAGAACATACAATGCAGTAAAAACCGTGCTTGACGAAAAATTAAAGGAGAAAGAAGTGCCGGCGGCACAGGCACTGTATGACCCGCTTAATGCGCTTTTCATGAGCATTGGATGTGGCGAATACGACTACGTTTTCACGGATGCTAATGCCGAGAAGCACGCGTTTGAGATTGACTACCGGGAGGAGAAGAACCCCCGACCAACCAGCTGCGACGGCATGGTCTATTTTCGCCGGCTGCTGGTGCGCACGCCGACGCCCGATTCCTTTGTGGAGTTCTACAAGCTGGCCAGCGAGATTGACAACACCAGCGACGAGAAGTTGCGCATCTCGGTGACCAACAAATACAGCGAGTGGAACACGTATAGCCGCATCCCCATTCGCCGATTAAACACGGTGTACATGGACGAGCGCATCAAGCAGCGCATCCTGGACGACGTTACGGATTTTCTGAACAGCGAGGCGGAGTACGACGCGTTCGGCATCCCGTATAAAAAGACGTACCTGTTGACGGGTGTGCCCGGCAGCGGCAAGACGAGCTTGATCAAAGCGCTGTGCAACGAGATTCACTACAACCTGGGCATCATGAGCCTCAGCCGCGACATGGACAACGCCACGATTCAAGGGTCGTTCCGCAACATAGACCCCAAGACCGTGCTGCTTCTGGAGGACATCGACTGCCTGTTTGAGAAGCGCACGTCGGTGGAGACGCCGAGCTTCACGTTCAGCAACCTGCTCAACATTCTGGACGGCGTGCTGTTCAAGCACGGGCTCATCGTGTTCATCACGACGAACCACCCCGAGAAGCTGGACCCCGCGCTGCTGCGTCAGGGGCGCACCGACCTCATCGTGGAGCTGAACTACCCCAGTCGGACCGAGATTGAGAAGCTGTTTCGCGACATGCTGGGAACAAAGCACTATGCCACGGCGGAAGCCACGACAGACGCGTTCAAAGCGTTTTACGCGGCGATCAAGGACAAGCAGCTGCCCATGTCGGCCATCGTGAATTTCCTGTTCCGGCACCGGGACAAGCACATGGACAATCTGAAAGAGCTGCTAGACGGCGACACGTTCATTAAGCGCGTCACGGGACAGGAAACGTCCACGAAGCTGTATGCATAAATGTTAAATGTTAAACGAAAAAAATGTTTGGTAATTGTATAACACAATCATAAAATGGAACAAATGCATTTCGATGCTGCAGAAGCAAATAAACAGGTTCGTGTGCATGGTGCTAAACACGCCGAAGAGTACGCAAAATGGGCACGTGAACAATGGGTTGCGGATAGGAACAAACACATGAAGGATGGCGTATATGTTCCAGGTAAACGACCAAGTCAAGAATTAATGTACCAAATCGAAAAGAGAAATAAGGCTAAAAATGAACATGATAAAAAGGAACGTGATATAGCCTTTGCGCGTAGTGTTCAACGTCTTAAAGGTGTTAAAGGAGGAAGGCGAACCAAGAGGCATAAGCGAAGCGGCCATAAGAGAAGCGGCCATAAGCGAAGCGGCCATAAGAGAAGCGGCCATAAGCGCAATCACACGAAACACATGTCCCGAAGGCGCTAATCGCATTTTTGTGCTTTGATTGATTTGATTTATGTCATGGTTAAACCATAACATGAATGTTTGTTTCAAATTATTTATTCATTCACTCACTCCTGTACAGTCCAAACCCTTCGGTGAGAGCTGAGTAGTCGTTGGTGGGCTGAATGCCCCAAATCTTCTTCAGCAGCTTGGCCTTCTTGCGGTCGCCCTTGTGTGCAATGGGGGGAGCCGGAGCACCAGTGGCACCAGGGGCGCCACTAACACTAGGAGCAGGGGACACGCTGGGAACCGGGCGACCCATCACTTTAGACAGCATGTTGTTGAAGCTGACGGCGAAGCCGAACAGAATCATGAAGAACGCCACGATGTCGCTCCTAAACAACGGCTGGTGCAAATAAAAGTGGTTGATGATAAGAATGGCGGTGAACTGCAGCGTGATGAGGGTGAAGGTGTCTTGGGTGGGAGTCACAAGCTTGTACTTGTCGCCAATGTTGACAGCCATGGACATGAACAACCAATCGAGCCACGCAAACGGGATGGCCATTCTGTAAGCGGCAAACATGCTTATGTTGGGGAGTTTTAACGTGAAAAACTGGCCCCACATGGATGCTGCTTGTGCGCAAATGAACGACAGCAACCAAAGCAAATAATTCAATGGTGTTTTGCCGCTTGCATCCGGGGAAGCTGAAGCAGTTGAACTGGGTGAAGGGCTTGGCGTAGAAGCAGATGCGCTGGACATTTTACTAAAATAAATGGTACTGTATTTTTGATATATAATAGATATATAATATATTATGTTGTGTATAATATATATCTCATTAACAAAACTATACTAAATACCAAATGAAGCATCAATTTTCCATCGGTCTGTTGTTGTTTTGGATTTTTCTAAATCTGGCCATTATGGTCACAATGGATTTAGCGCTTTTCATGCAAACTACGCCGGGCATGAAAGACGCCGGCTCAATTAAGAAGATTTTGACCGCCGAGTTTTGGGCCACAATCGAGTGGATGTTTGTCATCCCGTCCAACCGCATCGGCAACTGGTTCCTCTCGGCTGCTCAAGTGTCTCTCTCTTCCTACGTGTTTGATTTCTTGGGTCAGGTGCTGTCCAACGCGTTCTGGCTGAAGCTGCCCACCACGCTGGACGACTACGCCGCCATGGTGCTCATCTTGGTCGCCATGGTCATTTCAAAATACAAATTGATGGGATAAATGCAAGTGCAAGTGCAAGTGCAAGTGCCTTATTGCAAACACAATTGATTGTCGTAAAACCAACAAAATCAATAAATTGTGTCATAAGCATTTAAAGATTGTCATTTAAAACATGTATATCTCTTGATTTGGAAAATGAACGCACCTGCGAATGCCAATGCATATGTCGACAACGTGTTGACCATCAAAACCGTTCAAATCGCGCCGTTTCGCACGCTCATGACTGCGCTAAAGGACATCTTGTTGGAAACCAACATCACGTTCAAAAAGGACGGCATCCGCATTGTGAACATGGACAAATCGCACACCATGCTGGCGCACCTGTTTCTGGGTGCGGAGAATTTCGAGCACTACGAGTGCCACATGGAGAAAATCATCATTGGCGTCAACATGTTCCACTTGTTCAAGCTGATTAACTCCATTGACAACGACGACACGCTGACGCTCTACATTGAGAAGAAGGACTACAACGACGGCATCGTGTCGTTCCTGGGCCTGAAGTTCGAGAACGGCGACATTAAGCAGTGCAAGACGCAGAAGTTGCGACTGATTGAGCCCGATCCCGAGGAGTTCATTGAGCCCAACGTGGTGTTTTCGTCGGTCATCAACCTGCCGTCCTCCGATTTCCAGAAGATCATTCGCGACATGTCGTGCATTTCGGACAAGCTGGAAATCAAGTCGGTGGGCAACGAGCTCATTTTCCGGTGCTCGGGCCAGTTTGCCACGGCGGAGATTCGGCGCGTGGAAACGGACGGCAGCATGGAGTTCATCCAAAAACAGGACTTCAATAAAATCATCCAGGGTGAATTCTCCCTGAAAAATCTGGGCTACTTCATCAAATGCACCAACCTGTGCAGCCAGATTGAGATGTATCTGGAGAACGACCTGCCGCTCGTTGTGAAGTATTATGTGGCCAGTCTGGGAGAGATTAAGCTGTGCCTGGCGCCGCTGCCGTCGTCCAACTAGTAAAGGGGATATGCATCCCCCTTAAACCCCAAAGGGGACATGCGTCCCCCTTAAACCCCTCCCTTAAACCCTTAAACCTCATTTGCATTGCATTAATTTTATCCCATTAATGTAATATCTCTCTAATCCAAATGTTTCAAACCATTGCACCAATCGCAAACAGCCCATGGACCAACCTGTTCCTGTTGTGCCTTGTGGAAGTGTACGGTGATTTCAAATTCAAGGCATACGCGCGGTCCTCGGACGACGGTTTATCGTCATTCATTCAAGGATGCGCGGGATACGCCGGTGTCATTTACTTCTTGATACGCATGTTGCGGATAAAGGACGTCATATGGGTGAACGCCATGTGGGACGGCGGCTCGGCACTCATTGAGACGCTGTTTGCGTATTTCATGTACGGGGAGCGGCTGAATCGGCCCGTGAATTATGCAGGATTGGCGCTCATTGTGCTCGGCCTGTTCATGCTGCGAAATGGATAAGGGAAAGGTTCAAATGAGGGGCATGTAGTCCCCCCGGTTGATTTTTGAAATAATGGAAAAGGGAAATATTTGAAGGAGGGGTGCGGGGAACGTAGTTCCCCGGATGGTTTTCTGTAAAAATTGATTTATAAATATAATGCGCAATTAATGTATTAGAGACAACCCGACAGCAAATTCAACCGAGCAATCAATATTAATACGCATAGACAATGCCTCAACAGCCCATCATTGAATCGTTTGTGGACCATGACGGCACCCTCAAACTGACCATGAGTCGAATCAACGTCAGCCTGGCCAATGCCGTGCGACGCACCATGCTGGCCGACATTCCCACGCATTGTTTCCGCACGCTGCCGCACGCCGAGAACCGGGTGCAAATCACGGCCAACACCACGCGTCTGAACAACGAAATCATTAAGCAGCGCATGGGGTGCATTCCCATCCACCTCAAGGCCAATGACCCCGATTTTGAGAACTTCAATGTGGAAGACTACCGCGTGGTTTTAGACGTTCAAAACACGGGAACCGAAAACCAATACGCAACCACCAAGGATTTCCGCATGGTCAATGCAAAAACGGGCAAGGAGCTGAGCGAGTCCGTGGTTCGGCGCATATTTCCGCCCGATGCAATCACGAGCGGCTACATTTTGATCGCCCGGCTGATCCCGCGGCTGACCCAATTTGTGGAAGGCGAGCGACTGGCTTTAACCGCCGAAATCGGGGTGGGAACTGCGCGCATGGACGGCATGTACAACGTGGTTAGCACGTGCGCGTATTGCGCAACCCCCAATGTGGAAGAAGCGGAAAAAGTGTGGGCTGAGTGCGCAAAGACGCTGGAACGAGATGGCAACGACGCCGCATACATTGCGTCTGAAAAGAGAAACTGGTTCTCCATGGAGGCGCTGCGATACACCAAGCCAGACAGTTTTGATTTCATCATTGAATCCGTTGGAGTGTATTCCAACACCGAAATTCTGACCAAGGCGTGTCTTATCATGATTGAAAAGTGCAAGAAAATGATTTCAGACATCGAAAACGCCAGCGGCGACGTGGAGATAACACCGTCAGACACCACGCTCAGCAACGGGTTCGACATCACGCTGCAGAACGAGGATTACACGCTGGGCAAATGCGTTGAGCACTTCCTTCACGTGAATCATTACATGGGCAGCAAGACGATTTCGTTCTGCGGGTTTCGCAAAAATCATCCGCACGACACGCACAGCATGATTCGCATTGCATTCCATGCGGCAACTGACGTTGACATTGTCCAGACGTATTTGATTGCAGCCGCGCGGGATTCGGCCACCGTATTTGAAACCCTGATTTCGCAGATTCACCGTTAATCAGAAAACCGACGGTTTTCCGAACCTTTCCCTCAGAAAACCCTTGGTTAGTATTTTAATATTTGATGCAAAACAAAAATTAAAAACAATTAAAAAATTTGTATTTTTTCATCCATTTTCGATGTCATCATGGTTCATGGTTCGTGGTTCGTGGTTCGTGGTTCATGGTTCATGCTTTTTCGCATGCTTTTTCGCATGCTTTACGCACCCCATAATTCAGCGCGTAGATTTGGTGCGACGGGGGCAGTCCGTTCATGTAGGCGATGGTTTGCCCCAGCGTGATGTGCTCCTTCTTTTCGCGCAGCTCCTTCAAGAACCGCTCGTGCAGTCGGAACATGTGCGTTTTGAACTCGGGGGGGAACTTGGTAAAGGGGCGCAGTTTCTTGACATGGCAGTCGATGTAGTTTATGAACAGCTGGTTCGTGTAAGCATGCAGTTGATCCCGGAACTTCTGAAATGCCGCCTGGTGCTCGGGGTGCAGCTTCAAATATTCTTTCACTTTGCCTTGATGCCGCAGCGACAAGTACTGGAACTGCAGTTTGGGCTCGCTCCCGTGCAGGTTCTTGATGCGCTCATAATTCGGGTTGCGAAACTTGAAACGCGCGCCGGTGCTGCGCTCGCGGCACATCAACCCTGGAAAGTCATATGATGCATTCAACGAGGCGTATATCTCTTTCAACTCGTTCAATCCGACGTCAGTGAAACGCAACGGCAAGCGCATGGAAGTGCCGGAAAATGCATTGATTCTTTGCAAATGCTCGTCGCGACACTGTTCCTCGACGATCAGGGCCTCGTTGTCAATTTTGTAAACGGCAATCAAATACAGCGCTGGTTCGGTTATTTGGCGCACAATGTGGTTGTTTGGATGCTGCATGACAAAACTGTAGCTGCAGTCCTTTTGCAGCGCTTCAAAATCCAACCCGACGGCATTCATGCACTCCAAAAACATGCGGCGAAACATCTTTTTGGGGGTCTGGTCTTGCGCTGGTGCCGAGGGGTCTTGCGCTTGTGCTGCGGGGCCAAGTGTTGGTTGCACCGAATGGAACACGATGTTCGCACCCACGCAACTTCTGGTCGCAATGTCCCAGCCCGCCCCATCCTCTTGGCCGTTGGGTTTGTGATAAAACGCATTGATCATCGTGCCCTCCACAAACTCTTCCACGATGATGGTGTCATTGTCATTGTCATGCGAATTGAGCTGGTCCGGAGTGGGAACCACGCATTTGGGAGGGGAGTATGCCATGATTTTCCCGTGCTGGTCCAAAACAACCGAACGCAGCAGTCCGAGTGTTTCCAGCTCGTCGCACTTCAACGTGCCGGCGGTGTATTTCAATGCAGAATACACATTTGTTCCGCTCTTCCACTTTTTATTGGTAAGGCCGGACTTTTGCAAGATCGACCGCAGTTCATCGCTTTCAGGATCGTGAAACATGAGGCTGAACGCGCGCAAAATGTCGGGCGATGCGCGTTTAAGGTCGTAGTTCCAAGAGGTCGTCATTGTGTGCTGTTGTTGGATCGCGGTGATGCAAGTTTATGTTTCATATGGGGCATGTCTTTAACTTCCTTTCGCAATCATTATCTGTGCATTTTCTTATTTTTTCTTGTTCGGCCTCCTTTTCTGGGCGTTCTGGATGGCGTTCTCCTTGCCGCTCGCTTTCTTCCTTTTGTGGTGGCTTTTGCCGCTTTCTCTCGTGCCTTGTCCGCCATTTCAATCAATGCGTCGTTTGAAAACGTGCGATCACAGTCCTTGACGTAGCCATCAATGTTTCTCTGCAACGTGTTGACCTTGCGCTGGCACGGCGTGAGTTTTGCATTTTCTCTCTTTTTCTTGACGGCTTCTTCCTTTTTCTCGGCTTCCTTTTGATTGAACTCGGTCGCGGCTTGTTTGAAGTACTCTTTCAGAGGAACGACCTTCTTTCCCATGTTGCGATTCTTCTCGAAGATCGACTCATCGATTTTTGGAGCTTCTTCAGAAACGCCGTATCGCATCGCAATCAAATCTGCGGTGGTTTCCAGCGGGTTTTTCTTTGCCTGCAACGTCGCGGCATCGGGCGCCGCACTGACTAAAGTGGGCACAATTTTTTTTCGGGGCTTTGCAATGACGGACATTCAAATTAAATTTATAATGTACAATGCTATTTTATTTTAATAAAAATATAATAGAAACTTATGTTAAGGTATATATATTCCACGCGCAGATGTCGTCATTAGTACAGTTAAAATTGGGAGACATCGTTCAGTTTGAAGCCAAAAATCAAGATTTGAATAACCACGTCTACCTCATTGATTATTTGGATGAAACCAAAATTCGGCTGATTGATGCTGAAACAATGTTGCCGTGCGCGCTGACCATCAATCCAGAAACGGGTTCTTTTTCAGATGAGTCCATATTCAACATCAACATTCTGGACCATGCGGCGGAAGACGGATACGCGCGCCAAAACGGATTGATTCCCAACACGTGGATTGACATTTATTTCGGCGGAGAACACCCGACGGTTATAACCGGCCGCATTTCCAATTTAGAGGACGGCGAAGACATGATTGAGCTGACCACCGTCCCCGACAACGAAGTCATCTACATCGATTTCCAGTTCAAAGGACTTCCAGAAAACTTGCCGATTGAACGCATCAACATACGACCCCCGCCAAGCGATTTGGCGGCAGAAGAAGCATCGGGGCAATCGGGACAATCGGGGCAATCGGGGCAATCGGTTTCATCAGACCCCTTTGATGACGGCACGGCGCCCCCGGTTCAAACCGTGGCCATTGCGGTTCCCGAAGTGAGAAATGCCATTGCCGAAATGCTGCACGATGCCGACGAAATTATGGCGTCTCAAGCCGTGCAGGAATTCACCTTCATGGTGGATGTGCCCGACGAGCGCAAGCGATACACGCTGGAATCCCAGACAAATGACATGCTAAACGCGCTCCTTTCCAATGTGCCCGCCACCCAGCGCACCGACGCGGTGCTGAACGGCATTCACATCATGATCACCCGGTTCAAACAGCTGCGCGAAGAGTTTTCCAAGTTCGACCGCAGCGGAAATGCGCACATGCCGCTGACGCACGGCCCCGACCACCGCCCCCTCATCGAGTCGCTGCGCAAACTGAACCAGCGCCTGCATTGGATTCTGCCGGTCGCCGTGAATCGCAAAAAGACGTACGTGAATGAAGCCTCGGACGAAATGTTCCTCGCCTCCCCCAAAGAAGACGTGGTTCAAATCACGGTTGCGCAAACCTTGGCCGATCAAGCGGAGTTGCACGCGGCGTATAAAAACGGCGGCGACAAGTATGCGGCTTACATGAAGAACCTGTTTGCAACTGAATACACGCCGTTCGAACAGCCCGAATACAAGGATGACTACCTCGTCAGTGAGGCGGTTCGCGCCAACCTGGCTGCCGTGATCGACAATCTGGGACAACTGGAGTCATCGGTGGTCGCAGGCGAGGAGCTGAAAACGCGCCGCTTCGTCATGCAGCAATACAACCTCGGCATGACACGTCTGAATGCAACCACCATAACCAATGCGCGCATGACGGTCGACGTGGTTCCCATGACACCGGCCGACACCATGACCGTGAAATCATTCATCATGCTGCCCGCGCCAACGGTGCAATACTCGCGCATCAACCTGCACCGCATCAACATTCTGGACAAGTCGCAGCTGAACCAGCACAACCTGAATTACTGGCAGCTGCTGCGCAAGAACACCCGCATAACCACGCGCACCATTGACGACCTGGACGAGAACATTGCATTCAACTCGCGCGATTTTTTGAGCGACATTAAGGAATATGTGCTGAACCGTGAAATCACGGATCCCGACCGCTACGCCGAGTACTTGCGCATCATTGTGCCGCGCACCCGCGTGCTGTTTGACCTCGTCAAAAAACACTTGTCCGGAAGCCTGACGCTGTCGGAAATTCTCGACCACTTGGAGCCGTTCATGGTGTATCACCGGGACCTGACCTACCGCCAATACACCGACATGGTCGCCTTCTTGCGCGAGCGCATTCGCGACCACAAGCGCAACTACGCCCTGTTGAAGACGCAGTGCGACAAGGTGCGCACGCACAACTACGGAGTGATTTATTTGGGAATGTCGGTCATGTACAACCTCCTGATAAGCGGGAAGGAAAACGACGATGGCGGCGCGGCGAATGGCAGCAGCGTGTTTGAGACCTACGGGTTTTCAAAGGAGCAGTACAACATTGGCGGAGACACGGCCTTTCAGCGCGCGGATGCGGCGGATGCGGAGGTTCGATTGCGCCGTGCGCTGAGCCCCGGCGAACTGCTGCATCGCATGCTGGTGGCCGACAACGCGCGACTGTACATGTGCGCAGTTGCCAAGCTGAATTTGGAGCTGCTGACGTCGTTTGATTTCGCCGCGCTGCTGAACCAGCAAACCCAAAAATTCAAGCAGCGCAAGGCGATGGAGGAAGGCAAAAACAAGTGCGCCAACATCGTCATTACCAAGCAGTACCTGTCCGACACGGACGAGCTGGAGGATGACAACGCGGTGGACATTGCCTTCGACCGCAAATTTGACCGCACCAATTACAAGTTCCTGGAGAAATACGAATCGCAGCAGCAGTCCATGCCGCGCGAGGAGTTCATCCTGTTTTTGAAAGAGGAGATTAAACGTGAGCTGAAGGTGCCGGACGACCGCCAGGCGGGCGTGGAGGCGGAGGCCATGCTGCTGGGACAACGCCCCGTCCAAGACGGGCACTACGCGGTCATCGAGCTGGACAATGCGGACGGCACCAACCGCAGCTTGTATTACGTGCGCAAAAACAAGAAGTGGATTCGCGACACCAACATTCCAATGGGGGTCAGCATGTATGACCCCGCCTTCTTCTGCAACGTGCAAGACAAGTGTTTCACGGTGGACCAGACGTGCATGGACTATGACCTGGCATCCGATGCGGTGAAAGAAGAGCTGCTCGCCGAAATGAACTCGGAATTCAAGGCAAACGTGGACGACAACCGCGAGCGCACGGTCCAGCGCATTGACGGCAAACTCAAGTACTATGAAACCGTGTTGCCGCGATTGCGGCACATGAAATACGCGCGCATGACGAAATACAACGACGCGCAGCTGCGGCACCAAGTCAGCGCGGACGAGATCCAAGACATAGTGCAGTCGCCCTACGAGCGCTTGAAAACAATCATCCTGGGGCAGTCGGATTTGGTGAAGCGCAGCACAGACGTGCTGAATTTTGCGGAGCGTTACACGCGCGGTGCAAACGAGCGCACCAACGAAGACCCGCATTGGCTGTATTGCGTTAAAACCGACGTGAAGCTGATGCCCAGCTTTTTGCGCCGACTGGCGGCGGCATTCATCGCGTCGTCGCCGTCATCATCCGCATCAGCATCTCAGACGTCGTATCAGTCGGTTTTGCGCACGATTTGCCGGGAGCAGGGCGAAATGAGCGAAGAAGGCAATGCCATCGTGGACAAACACAGCGGCTACGTCATCATGCAGCTGGAATCCACCACGGAAGAGGGCAGTGAATTCCGCGACATCATGCTGCAAGACGACGAACCGGGTTCGGGATTGGTGGCTGCATCCGTGTCCACAACCGTGCCCAAAAAATACGACAACCCGCGCGCCGTCATGATTTCCAACTTGATCACAACCATGGGCAATTATTTGAGCGTGGATTTGGACCCGCTGCGCGAATTCGTGGTGGAAAAAACCATGGCAACCATGAACGCAACCATGCCGAAGGAGGACCAGTACAATAAAATGGCCAAAGCCAAGTTTGAAACGGACAAGAAACAACCCCCGTCATACAAAGAATTTACGAACGCGTCGTTGCTCTTTTGCACGCTGACGTTTTTGACGGTCGCCGTTCAAACGGCCATTCCGTCGCTCAAGACCAACAAGACGCAGCCCGGGTGCGTGCGCTCGTTCATCGGCTTTCCGTTGCTGGGTGAAGAAGACATGAGCGGCATTCGCTACGTGGCGTGCATCGCGCACCAGCTCAAGAGCAAATCGGTGGAGCCATGGAATGCCATAAAAGACCTGAAAGAAGCCAGCATCGCCGAGCGAATAAAAACGTACATTTTGAAGTACGCGACCACCAATGGCGAAGTCAACGACCGACTGGCGCTCAAGCGCGAATACTTGAAGGAACACGTGGAAGAACTCGTGCCGGTGGAGTTGGACATTCGACGCATGACGACGTTCCTGCCGCCCCTCAGCGGGGTTGTTAATCCCACCCCCAACCAAGTGTCGCCGCAGTTCATGGAGCGGTTGGATGAAAATCTGCGCCGCGGCAAGCACGAACAGTTCGAACAGCTCGGCGTGCTGAAGGCAAAAGTCATGTACTTTTCCCTCGGAATGCAGCAACTGGTTCAGGAAATCGTCAACAAGGTGCAAACCAAGCTGCTGCTGAAGCCGCAAACGGAGGGGGGTGTGCCGTTCCTGCAAAACGCGTGCTGCTTGGAGGGCATGGACAGCACCACGCTGCAGTTCTTCGTGCGCAATCGTCCCGGCATACAGGAGTTCAACGCAGATGCCGCCAAAACGCAGGCCGTCATTGACCGCATCGTGCAACTGTCGCGCGCGGGCACGCTGTATGATCCAAAGTCGACGAAACCGCAGTTTCCCCTGCTGTCGCCGCAATTTGATGAATACGTGATATATGCCGCATTTGTGGCGTTCTGCAACTACGACAACCTGCGCCCCATTCCGGAGAAGCTGCAGCTCTTCTGCTTGAACAAACCCGGTCCGGATGAATACGATGCGTCCGATTCACTCGCAACCAAAATCGAGAAGCTGAAAAGACGCGGCGTCAATTTCACGCGCGAAGCATTCGCGGAAATGCTACAAGTTGTCAGCCGAGAGAACGTTGTCCCCCTTCGACTGGACGAACCCGAGTGGTCGAATGACCAGCAACTGCGCGACTTGATTGGCGAACTGCATTCCAAGGCGGGCGAGAGTGGTCGGTCCATTGTGCCCGATGAACTGCAGACCCACATACTGACACTGATGGACACGTACGACCTGGCGCTGTCGGAAGAAACGCCGGAGATGCGCGAGTTCAAATCGTATTTGAGCAACCTGTGCGACGACCGCTGGGCCCGAATCGGCGCATTCTTGGACGCCAACCGGTCGGGCGTGCCCAACTTTGCAAGACAGCGCACAAAGCTGAAATCCACGTTTGGCACGATGATGGAATTCGCGCAACAAAAGCGCGGCTCGGTCATCGAATCCGACGACGCAACCCTGAATCGCGCAATCCAGTTCACAAAAAACTGCATGCATTCGCTGACCGACGTGTTTCCGTCCATGATTTGCAACGGAGTGGTGCGAGACGCGGACAGCGGCGTTGTGCCGGCGCATTGGGGGCTGAGCAACCGGCATCGCGCCGACGTGCGAAACATCATTGGTCGCACGTATGCCGGACTCAATAAATTCCACGGCGACAAACAACTGATCCCGCTGCTCACGCGCCTGCAGGCCAGGCTTCGCGATTTGATGCGCTTGATGAACATCACGCCGTTTTTCGCGGAAATCAAGCTCAAACCCAAAACGGGCTCCGACGACACGGCTGCCCAAAAAGCAACGAGCACGTTTTCCGTGTTCGACCATCGCGTGCTGCACCTCCTGTACAAGTACTACTTTCTGGAGTTGTTGGCGGAATACACGCGCATGGTGGATTATGAGGGCGTCATCATCGAAGAGACGGTGCCGGTGGAGGAAGATGAGCTCATCGCCGGCACACTGCGCGCGGAAGAAGCTGCAACCGGGGTCATGGAAGAGGTGCAAATCCTGCAAATCGAGCGCACCGTGGTCAGCAAAACCATCGTGGAACTGCTGTTTGCGTATTCCGACATCGTGGACGACGAACGCGCGGCGACAGACATGAACGCCGACACCATAAAGGAGCGCGTGCGACGCACCAAGGACAAGGAGAAGGAGCTCATTGTGGAGGGCTTTGACACCATGACAAAGGAGCAGCGCGAAACCGAGAAGTTCTTCAAGGACCACCGCATCGGAGACTGGAACGTGGGCATGCAGAAGGGGCTGCGACAGTATGTGCAAGACACGTATGACCGCGAGCGCGAAGAAATGGAACAGCAGCTGCGCAAGGAACGGCAACTGCGGCGCCGCGATTTTGTCTCGGACATGCAGCGCGAAATCTTCCTGGGCGGCGCAGCGGCCGAAATAGATGCCGACCATGTGGCGGCCGAAATGGAGGCCGAGCGTGCAGCGGCCGAAATCGAAGCGGAGGAGTACAGCTTGCGCGCATTGCCAACGGATGACGATTACGGTGATGCGGACGATGGCGGCGCGCTCGAATATGAAGATGTTAATCCGGAATAACACGGAACACGGAACACGGAATAATACACTTAATTGTCAAATGAATATAAATAAATCATGCAATCCAGTTTAACAGTGGGCATGTCTTTTCAAGATGCGGATGTTATCCGGATGTTGTCAATGTATCCTGCATTTGTGTATGATGATAAACGCATGTGCAGCAGAATTTGGTTGTGTTTTAAAATGCTCGGGCTTGGATTCTACTCCACGACCACGGCCATGTGCATTCATGACGAAATGGTAGTGTGGTTCGGCACGGTTTCAAGCATGATGGGTGCATCGGTTTGCAACACCATTCGGTATGAATATGCTTTTTTCAAAATACATGGCACAATCTTTCCGTCCATTGAAGCATTCATCCAATGGAAAACGCAACAGCGTCGGAACGTGAAACCCGTGCTGGATGTCGCAGAATTTATCATAAAGGTCGTCTATTTGGTCCGGTCAATTCCACTCCGATTCAGCACGCACGATGAATATAACAATGCTTCAATGTGCAGAATTGGCATGACGGTTCTCAACCTCCACACCTTGGTCATTATTGCGTGGTGGTTCCTGTTCGCCGTGGTTTTTTGCACCATGTACACGCACATTGACATGTGCCCGCGTGAAACCAACGCAATCGAGGCAGTGGCACCGAATGCAGTGGCACCGAATGCAGTGGTGATAGACCAAGAAACCGAGTGCTGCATTTGCTTGGATAAAAACGACAGCCCATGGACAACGGCACATTGCATGCATTCATTCCATGCGGCGTGCATGATCAAATGGATGCAACAGAATCCGTCATGTCCGGTTTGCCGGTCAAGTCTTATTCCGGCATCATGATTTGAGAGAAATTCGCAGCGGCACATTGTGGCGTCCGGAAATGAATGTGCAAATAAAATATCGCAAAGTTCAAGGCGGCATTTTGAAGACACAAATGCGATGGGGAGCACATACGCGGCGAGCATTGCACCAAGAAGGACATTTTGGTTCATTTTTGCGGATGGTTTATTATTTTACAACTTTGTAATATAATAATGGGAATTTCTCTCGTCATAATGATGCAATTTTTAAAGTTGCGAGTTGATGCGTCCGGGCAGCCCGTGTCCAAACACAATCATGTAAATCAGCACGGCAGCCGCAATGCAAATGCTGCGATTCTCGGCAACCGCAGGAGACTGTTTCAACAGCAGCGTCATCATGGCATACAGCGCTATTCCGATGACAACGGAATGGATCACCATGGTTAAACCTCGTTCGATCATTTAATTTACGTTTGGATTATATCCTTTCGAGAGAAAACAAATTTAATTACACGAAACGTTTGCATTTTTTATTTTGACAGAGTCATGTATTATGTAAACATGTTGCTGACCATTTTAGCATTTGCGTGGACCATTGGCATTCTGGCATGCCAATTTCGAAATTCAAAAAACAATTAGTGTAAAAACACAGTAAAATATGCATAGAGAGATCCATGCATGTTCATGCAACAACCTCGCAATCACAAATCCAAATCCAAATCCAAATCCAAATGCAGGATCATCCCCGCGCAGATGCGGTAAAAGACATTTACGAAAAAATAGAAGAGATCAGTAACGCACGCGCACAAATAAAACGCGAATCGAAACAATCGAATCAATCAAACCAATCGCACGAAGTGAGAGACCCACACGGCATTCTGCACATTTTGAAGTCAATGCGAAGTCGTCTGTGACATTATGACATTGTGTGACGTTTTTTCAATGTTGGCGCACAATTCAATTCCCGTCTTTGAACCACTTTTGCTAAATTTCTCGCATGTGCTTTTTATTTTCAGCAGTTTCATTCTCAGCACATCCAGCTTGGGAATCCATTTATACAACATGCGAAAACACGCGGCCTGAATGCAGATGCAGCTACATGTCATCGCGATCGAAACCGCACCAGGAACCATTTCGTATGTTGTCATGCACCCATCGTCCTCCAGTCGCGATTGCATGTGAATGAATTCATTGCATTTGGCGGCGCGTTTTTCCAAATCGTCTTCATGATGAATGAGTTGCAGAGCATTGATCATGTTTGAAAATTGAGAAATATGACGACTGCAGTGGGCTGCAATTTCAGATTCTTGGGCTAAAAGCGTTCTCAACATTCGCCGTTGATTGGGGGAGAGCTTCGCAGAACAAGTCGCCATCACCACATGCAATATACTGCATATGTTCAGTGAATTCGTTCAATTTTTCATGAAATCAGACCATCCATCTTGAAAACAAAAACGACATCGTTCAAAATCCATTCCCATTTCTTCTGCAGCCTTTTGCGCCGCATTGATTGCATCTCGGCCTGCATGATCATCGCGCGTCATCAACAACCATTTCAATGCATGACCATATTTGCTTTTGCGATTCTCTTTTTCAATTCTGTGCAATTCTTCAATGGGTGGCGCTTTCATTGCATGCACTTCCAGACGACCCCCTGGCACAGCCATTTCAATTTCATCCATGACCGACAAATCATGCTCGTATTGAAGATACGCGCGAAGTGCGGTACAGTCCATCTTGGCTTTTCTTGAAAAAGGAGCACCAGGTCTGGCACTGCATGCTGCAATGCATGCATCACACACTCCCAATGATTGTTCAGGGTCTGCATGCGACATCATCCATGCCAGTGGAGCATATGCCGGCAAATATTTGAGTGCAACTGCACCTTTATACAGTTGAGCAGCTTCCTCACACATGCCCTTTGCCCGCGGACTGCAATTCATTTCCCCCCATGCCCCGCGAGACCACATGTCGGCATCTGGCAATCGTCTCACATCCAAACACAACTTCTCTGCTCGCTGAAACATGCCAGCTGCGTCAAGCATGGCAGGAAGAGAATCATGAGGTCTTGCAGCGTCCAACACCGGTTGGCCTGACACTCGCCGCAACAACGATGGATTGACTTGACGATGCAAAAGTGCGTCAGACAGATGACGGGCAGCAGCACCCTCGCCACTGGCCAAAACGACCATTCGAGCTCCGTGAGAAACACCATTCACCCTGTGCAAGAGAACGGCGTGAGCTGCTGCAAGTTTTGCTTCACGTTCGGATTCACGTTTTTTTGCATAAGCTGTTGCACGGTCTTTCGCATTCATTCCTCCTCTCCGATTAATTCGGCGGGTTTTTTTGTGTCCTAAATGTCTGTGTTTAATTTTAACTGATTTCATATTTTTAATATTTTTAAGATTTGTAATATACATTCAAGTGATATTAAAAATCGAACAAGGTTGAATTATCCGAACGCGCTGGTCTTCTTCTTGAGCTTGTAGTTGTTGTTGGGGATGACCTTGTTGTTCAGCAGGAAGTCATTGTTGTCCTCGTACATCTCCGGCAGAATGTGCGTCAACGGTTTATTCACGACGTAAATGATTTGTTCGCTCTTGAACAATTTGCGATACTCTTGAATGGAGAGATTGCCGTAAAACTTATTCAATATGTATTGCGGATTGGGCGCGGGCTTGATGCTCTTATCGTAATTGAGGGCTCGCCCATACATGGAGTTCAACATCTGGCACCGCTCAAATTTCACGGACGTGTCGATGCCCTCGTTCATGAGGTGCGCAAGCGCGCACTCGGGGCTGCAAAAACAGCCGTAAACGGTGTACCCTCCGTTGGGAGCAATGCACTTGGGGATGTAAATTGGCGGCGTGTCGAATTCGCACGTGTCCCAAAAACAGCAGGAACGGCGGGTGCCTGCCCCAATGTTTTGAAACACGTCGCTTTTGTGAAAACACAGCTTCAAATGGTTTAATTTTTTCCAAATGTCATTCATGTTGTTGTCGCCGCCGTTCAATTCGTCGTCATCATTTTCATCGTAATCTGCGTCATTCAAATGATTGTATGAATTGGTTGCAATCAATGCATCGGGCGTGGCCCGGGGTTTGGAACCGGAGCCGGATGAAATAATGAAATTTCCAGCGGAACTCATGTTTGACTTGTATGAATCATTCAAATCCGCTCCCTTGGACTCCAGGGAATTGAATGATATGACGTCTCCGGGTTTGATGGACACGTCTTCTGTAAACGCTGAATTTAAACACGGAATGTCAGACACGCTGCATTTCAAATGCAGAATGATGTTGGGCGTGTCATTCATTGAAACGGCTTCATGCACGAGTTGTTGGATGACCTTGCCGCCTTTGGGTTTTCTTCCGCGTTTTTTATGAGCTTGAGTCATTGAAGAATGCGGTGTTGATGGCTCGGACGCATTGTCCATGTCAGTGCCATTGCCATTGTCTATGCCATTGTCTATGGCATTTTGTGTGGTGTGGTCTCCCGATTCGCCGGATGCTTCTGTCACCAACACTGTTGGTTTTTTTCGATTGACTCGTTTTTTAACAGTGGAAGGTTGTGCCGGCTGTGGCTGTGCCTGTTGCGCCTGTTGCGCCTGTTGCGCCTGTTGTGGTTCTAGTTGAATCTGGACTGGCTCTGCATTCTTTTTGCGCCCTCTTTTCTTTTTTTCATCCACCACCATTGTTTCCTGTGCAGATGTCGGCGGCACGA
>Ga0315291_10001701_pt1 | contig 29280 bp, 24 predicted proteins | sample YL17G12_20_MG_FD_203070 | JGI IMG/M metagenome (GOLD analysis project Ga0315291, IMG submission 203070) | Sediment microbial communities from Yellowstone Lake, YNP, Wyoming, USA - YL17G12_20 | ecosystem: Environmental > Aquatic > Freshwater > Lake > Sediment | place: USA: Wyoming | collected...
GTCCTCAACGTCAGGGATCCGTTTCCCTTTGAGGAACTGCTCAAGAGGAACGTCGTCCTGGAGCTCGATGCCTTGACCGAGTCGGACAAGACCTTCTTGATCGAGACGCTCCTCCTGTGGCTGCACCACTTCAGGCTTGCCCAGGGAAAGCGCGAGGAGTTCAAGCACGCCCTCGTCATCGAAGAAGCTCACCACGTCCTCCTCCGCAAAAAGCAGGAGATGACGGGCGAGGAGACGATCACGGACATCATCCTGAGGGAGATCCGAGAGCTTGGCGAAGCCGTCATCTTGATCGACCAGCATCCTTCGCTCATCTCGAAGCCCGCCCTGGGCAACACCTACGCAACGATCGGCATGAACCTCAAGCACCGGGACGACGTGAACGCCGTGGCCAACGCGATGCTGATCGAATCCAGGGAGAAGAGGTACCTGGGCGAGCTGCCCACAGGCTGTGCGGTTGCCAGGCTCCAGGGACGTTGGCCCAAGCCATTCCTGGTGGCGTTTCCCCTCGTCAAGGTCAAGAAGGGAACGGTGAGCGACGGCGATGTGGCGCGCGCTGTGGATGAGCTGATGCTTCGGGACCCGACGGGGGTCCTCGAGTCGCGTCTGCTTGCCGAGCGAGCAGCTTCCTTCTCAGAGGCTGTGAAGCAAGAACTGAAGGCTTCTGAGGCCGGAAGAGCGAGATTCCTGCTCCCCCGCCCTCAAGGAACAGCTTCTCAGGCTTCTCAGGTTCAAGAAAAGGAGACAAGACAAAGATGCTCTGAGGACCGAAAGGCCCTGCTGGAGGATGTGGGTGACCACCCTTACGATTGCCTGCAGGGCCGGTATGTCCGGCTCGGTTGGAGCTTCCACAAGGGGAACAGGACAAGGGACGCTCTCATCGCCGAGGGCCTGATGGAAGCGCATGAGGTCAGGCGGCCGGACGGGATGGTGAAGCTACTGTCGCTGACGCCGCAGGGCTGGAAGGAGGGGGGAGGGAAGGATGGCGCCGTATGCCGTTCCTGGCGCCATGGAGGGCTGGAGCACGGGTATTGGGTGCAGGAGGTCGCCAGAGCGCTGCGGCTCAGGGGCTGGACGGTGACGGTGGAGAAGCGGATAGGAGCCGGGAAGACGGTGGACGTCGAGGCGAGGAAGGACGGCAGGCGCATCGCGGTGGAGGTGGAAACGGGGAAGTCCGACGCTGTCGCGAACATACTCAAGGACCTGGAGCAGGGGTACGACGCCGTACTTTCGGTCGCATTGGACAGGAGGACGGCAGAGAAGATACGGGGCCAGATGGCCGTGCCAGGCGGGGCAACCGATGCAATGGTCGTGGTCACCGACATAGCCCGGCTCGAGCAGGAACTGGCCGATCTGGACCACATGGGCACGGCCGGCACGGCGCGGGCGATAAGCCAATAAAGCTTTCGCTACTACTAAGTAGCATATGCTTCAGAACTCAGGTGTGTCGGTCGTCAGGGACGAGTCGCCGCTTACGCCTGAGTATCTGCCCGATAAGCTGCTCGGCCGGGAGGAGGCCGTAACCGAGATCTCTTCCTGCCTCGCGCCGGCGCTTTCGCGTCGGAAACCGATCCACGTCTGGATCCACGGGCCTTCCGGGTCAGGAAAGACGGCCGCCGCCCGCCTGGCAACCAGGCGGCTGGGAAAAGCCTCATCCGCCACAACGGCCTACGCGAGTTGCTGGCGCTATCGCTCCTTCTACTCGGTCCTCGACGCCCTCACTACGGACCTACACGTCCTCCGCGCAGAGGAGCAGCGCACGGCCGCGCGACTGCGGAGGCTGGAGAGACACCTGGGCGCCGACCCATGCATCATCGTTCTTGACGACTTGGACATCCCCGCCGTCGGTGAGAGGGAGGACATGCTCTACTCTCTTGCCGGCATCGGCAAGGTCGGTCTCATATGCATATCGGCATCCGAGAAGGCGCTGCTTGAACTCTCGCAGCGCGTACGCGCCAGGCTCAACCCGCGCGTGATCGTCCTGAAGCCTTACAGCTCCGGTGAGATATCCGCGATCCTCATGGAACGGGCGCAGCTCGCACTTACGCCGGGAAGCTGGACTAAGAATGCTCTTGCCCGCATAGCAGAGCTCTCGTCGGGAAGCGCAACCCTTGCCATCGAGATCCTCAGGGCAGCGGCCTATGCCGCCGAGGTTGAGCACGAGCGGACGATCCGGCCTTCCCACATCCGGGAGGGACGGAGCAGGTGCCTGGCGGCCTGCGAAAGGAGCCTGACCGCCGGCCTCACGCCCCATCACGTCCTGCTATGGAAACTGGTCCGAAAGGAAGGCAGGATCCCGTCCGGGAAGCTGAGGAGGACGTATGTCGCCCTCTGCCGGGCGCAGATGGTCGCTCCGATCGCTCCCAGGACTTATTCAAAGTACATATCGCATCTCACCCGCATAGGCATCGTACAGCCTGTCGCCCGGGAGGGCGGCTCACGCATCTTCGAGGCCGGCACGGCAATGCCCACGCAATGCCCGTGACGACCCCGCAGCCCGCACGGCGCGCCAGCGTACCCGACGGCCGCTGCGTCACATGCGGCCAGAGGAATGATTAAGGAGGAACAACATGAAGAAAACCAAGCCCCCCGAACGAGGCACAAATGAACGCACCGGAGTGATGTTTGTCTGTCCGAGCTGTCTTGCTCGGTACCACTATGACGAGGCGGAACTGACCGGCAAAACAAAGCTCTGCCACTACTGCCGCGTTCCACTTGTGCAGGAAGGCCCGGGCCGGAACAGGTTCCGCTGCCTCCGGTGCACCAGGCGCATCATCACGCCCGAAGGGGTATGGTGCACGCACTTTAAGCGCGCGCCGACGCCTGAAGAAAGCTCGGGGTGCAGCAGATTCGAAGCCCGCGCGAGGCCGCGCAGGGCAAGGAGGTCCACATGAAAGGAAGGATTGAAGGCATCGAGGAGAAGCAAGCCAAGAACGGCAGGACGTACCTGCTCCTCTCCATTGGCGGCCAGAACTACAGCCTCTGGGACGGCAAGCTGTTCGACAATGTGAAGGAAGGCGACGTGGTCGATTACAAGTGGAAGCAGTCCGGCGAATACCGGAACATCACGGAGATCGCTCCGGCCGACGAACCGTCCGGCAACGGCCAGCCCGTCCGCGAGGTGCAGATCCTCAAGATGAGCTGCCTCAAGTCGGCCAGCGCTATCCTGGCGAACCTCGGCTGCGAACCCGACGAGCGCGTCGCGGTCACCATCGAGGCGGCGAGGAAGTTCGAGAAGTACGTCACCGGCGACGATAACGAGGAGTAGGCGGCCCCCCGCCCGTCACATCGTCCGCCCGGTTCTCATAGTCCTGCGAGGACACCGGCGCCGCGGCGCAGCTTAGCACAGCAGCCCGCGGCGCCATCATGTTCATCTACACCAACTCCATTGTGCGTCATGACCTGCATGCCCGAGCATCCAGGTCGGCCATCTGGCCAACGCGAAAGAGAACTCTCAAGGCCGAATCCGCCGACGCGGCAACGCAAGACCGATATCCTGCGGCCTGTCGCAGGCTCGCAAGTCGCGCCGGCAGGCGGATTCTCTCAGCCCTGGTGCTCTTGAACCCATGCTGCGCCAGCCAGCTGAAGGCCGAGGCCGGATGGACGAGTGGCCCAGGCCGCCCCTCGGAGTTTATCCCCCCTCTGCGCACTCGCGCTCCTCGTTTCTTCTTCCTCCCACCAAAGAGCATTGCACTCAACGGGAATAGGAAAGAGCTTACCGGCAGGAGGTCTATGGAGGCGCCGGGCTGAGGCAGGGGGAAGGCTTATATACCCGCGCCCCCAAGTATGAAGCATCTGAAGCGGGGCCGGGCGGAAAGGATCTCTGGGCGCGCGCCCGATCATTCCCGCAGACCGGCACCGCCAACTGCGGACGGGCTGGTCGGCCCCGTCGCCCCCACGTCTCTTCGGCATTCTCATGGCTTCGCACGGTACTTCTCACCAGAACGGCCAGCCGGCCAGCGCTAATGCTGGAGGGAACTCTCTTGGCCTCTGGCGCACAGAACGGACGCACCCACCAGTTGAACTGCCACGGAGCCCAGGAAAACGACTCGTGCCGACGGCCGCGCTCGGCCAATACCCCCCGCACTTCTCCGAGTTTGCACGAAATCGAGAAAAGGAGATGAAGTAGATGCAACACTCCTCGCGCGCACTCCCCGTGAGGAAAGAGCCGGTGTCAGGACGCGGCCTCTTCCTCCTCTCTCAGTCGCGAAAGGAACTCCACCATGAACGCGTGGCGCTCCGCCCCCAATCTTTGCCCAGTCTCAGTCAAAAGGAGATCCCTTATCAAGAGCAGCTTAGCCGCAAAGTGCTGAAGCGGCGTCTCATCCGGCGCCATGATGTTGTGTCGGACGACCCGCGGCTTCCTGGGATCATAATCCACACTGCCGATCTGCGCACAGTGCTTCCCAGCAAAAGAGAACGCGCGCGCAATGCCTCTGGCACCGATGGACTCAAGCCAGTCTGCGTCGCGCACCACTCTTGCTTCTATGGTCTTCGGTTCGATGCCTAACAGGAAGGAACTGAACTCGGAGGCGACTATGCAGTGCACGATACCTGTGATCTCATCCTCGTCGAAACCATTGTCGGCGAGGAATGCCGCTGCTGCGTCCGCAGATTCATCCGTGTGAAAATGAAAGGCCTGGTGCTGTCTAGGAGCAAAATCATGGAAGTAGGCTGCCGGAACCACTATCCGGGCATTTGCACCCTCTTGCTCGCAGATCCGTTTGGCGAGACGGACCACACACTGTATGTGGTCATACCGGTGAGCGATGTCCGAAAAGGTCCTTTCCATGTACTGGCGCACGTGCATGGCAATCTTGTCCTCAACGTCCTTTGGCAACATGCGCTTCTTGAAGTGTGTCTTTGGTCCACCAGCCATCAAATTCGCACGAACACGCAACGGAAGTGAGACAAGCGTCCCGTTTCTGTCCTTTGCACGTGTGACGGTTCTCTCGCAAAGAAGAGAAGGAATAGAGGTCTCTTTCATTGCGAAGGTCTCCGCGAAGCAACCACCCCTACACTCGGACCTGGCCTCACAATGCTCGCATTCGGGGGTCAGTCTGAGGAGTTGATCAACGTTCTGGCTGATGACGCTTGCGAATCTCTGAAGTGCGTCCCGGATCTCGCACGGCGCATTCTCAGCTACATTACCGATGGCAAAGCTCCTGGTCCTCTGATACAGGAACGGGCAGCCCACGACGTCCCCGTTTGGCACTATGCAAAAAACGCCCTGAGCGGCCGGGCATTCCTGCAACGGCATAGAGATCGCGGAGAAGTTCACGAATCGCATCTCTATTGGAAGGTCATCCAACCCCCCGATTGCGTCGACGAACTCCCTGACTTGCGCCGGAGGGACTGAGAGATCTGGTCGTGTGTAGCCAATGTGATACGGATTAGCGACGAAGACGGTTCTCAGCGTGGGGACGTCCTTGACTAGGTCTCGAAGCATCTGAGCGTACGCTGGCACGTTCTCAAGGTTGTCCTTTGTGATCAAGGAGGTGCCCTTGATCGGGATACCCCTTTCGCCAACCTGTCGGAGGGTGCTTTTCAGTACCTCGAACTTGGTCTTGCGGTACTCGTACTGCTGGCCAGACATTCCCGCGGGGTCAATGCTGATGTTTACGCCAGAAGGACCATAATCGAGAACCCGAAGGAACGTCTTCCGCGGGAACCCTGTAGTAGAGACCGAGAATGTCGCTCCCAGATCCTTCACACGCTCGATCGCTTCGCATAGCTCATCGCCAAGCACAAGCGGCTCCCCTCCTGACAGCAGGACATGGCTCGGCCGCATTGCCGCCAGGAACTCGTACACCATCTGCCTTACTGCCCGAAGTTCAGAACGACTGAGGTCATCCCGATGTCCCGTCCGTTCCTGGAAGCAATAGGGACATTTCAATGAGCACACGAACGTCATCTCCCATACTGCCTTTGAGAACGGCAGACCGTCGGTCCGAAAACAGCATTCCCTTGACTCCCGCTGCATTGTTCACCTCGTGCATGGTTAGCTTGCCCGCCCTTCCAGGGGTCTATCTTGCCAGTCTGAGATCCCTGAGTCAACTGACACTGGTTCCTCGCGGGCACAGAGGGCACATGCCGGCTTGGGCAGGTTGCCTTTGACTATTCCCGCTTTCACTGTGGTATCAGGGCTCGTCCCTTCCAGTGACATTTCGCACTAGTGTGGGGCGCCGCCGTTCGCGCCTTTTTCCCGAGCCGTGATCACAGCGTGCGCCAAGGTCAGCGCCGCAAAGCAGATTCGTACGGCTCGTGGTTTCCATCTCTGCCCTTCCCAGAGACCTGAGAGGAGGTCACGCATGGCTGAAACCAGAGAGATATGAGTGGCTGAGTGAGGGTCACCCGAGTCGTGATGTCATGGTTGATGGCGGCGCTCTTTAAGCCGACCAAGAGCGCCTCTCCTGTTTCTCAAGCAAGCGTTCAATAGGAGGTAACGGACATGGCATGGAGACCTTACGAAAACCTGATTGAAGGTGAGCTTGACAACACGGTGACCGGAAAGGTGACCGGCTGGATCATGTTCCTCGGCATGGACGAGCCTGTCCGGCTTGAGCTCGAAGGTGACTTCCACCGGGACATCCGGGGAGCGAAGATGCGTTTCCGCAATCACACACCCTCTGACCGCAACCAGAACGGCGTCCTCGGAGAGGTCAGGCCCGAATCCTACATGAAGGGATTCTCGCCGGTTCAGACAGGACAGGCTGGCGATATCACCGCCGGCCTTCCGCCTCAGGATTACGTTCCCTACCCTTACGTTGAGTGGTTCAGTAAAGAGAACGGCCGTGTCGTGCTTGAGCTTGAGCCTGAGCAGGTAGAAGTTGTCGGTGAGCCGATTCCCTGGGAGCAGGCAGAGCCGGTCTCAAGAAAACAGCAGCACGAGAACATGGGACGCTTCCTGACCGGCCTGTGCACCGACCTCGCCAGAGTAAACGCTCAGAGGAAGGGATCTCAGTAGTAGCCATAAAGCCCATGTGAACAGACAGGAGTTCAACAGATGAACACATCCGACAAGTTCACGGCCCTCTTCGAATACGAGAAGGCCACCAAGAACACGCTCAAGTATGGAGAGACGCCCGAGCCCGGGCAGCCTCCACGTATCGGAAGCCTCTATATCCAGAAGTGGGCTTTCGGGACCGAGAGCCCGCCCACAAGGCTTCGGATGACAGTTGAGAAAGCCTCTGACACCGAGAAGCAGGGAAAGGAGCAGCCCCGATGACTGAAGACTCAGAAGCAAGATGCCCGTGCTGCAAGGGAAAGATCGAGTATTTCCCGGGTCAGGACGGCTCCTCCGACTACCAGTGCAGCCAGTGTAGCTGGCACCAGCACGTTCCAGGAAGTGATGAGATCGCCGCGGTCCTGACCCTCCACAAAGAGGTGAACAGTAGCGCTCGTCCCATCGTGGTCGTGTGGGTGGAGGGAGGCCTTGTGCAGGGTGTGGAAGCAGACGCCCCCGCGCGCGTCCTTGTCTGTGACTTCGACTGTCAAGAAGAGGATGCCCAAAGGATAGATGGCAGGGCGTGCGCCATATCCGACTGGGATCCTCCTGAGGAGCCGAGCGAGGAGTTCGGCAAGGTCCTGGAGGTTGCTCCCAGCAGGGACCAGGATGTCCCCACAGAGGGATAAGCAGACTGGACAGTCTCTCGGGCTTAGGAAGGAGGTGATGCACATGCTTGCGTAAGGTGCAAACGAGGACGTTCGGAGAGTGCTTCCCCTGTCGCCCCGTCATGCGTTTCCGCGGGGCATCTTTGTTTTCACCGGAGGATAGAAAGATGGGAATTACCGTCGCTGAAAAGAATCACTGGAAGGAAAGGATTGCCCATCGGATCGAGCAGCGCATCGAGACCATCGTTGCCAAGGCTGATCCGACCTTGCTTCAGCGCGTAAGCGAGGAAGCCAGAAAGAAAGCCTACGAGAGCCTGGGCATTCACGCTCAGCAGAACGAGCTTGAGGCCATCCAGAAAGAGAAGGAGAAGTTCGAGAGGCGCGAGAGGCGCCTGCTGGCTGAGCAAAGGGCCGTGCTCAACGGCACTACGGTAGAGCAGGAGCTTGAGCGCGGCGGCTATTACCGCTACGACAGCGATGTCGAGAATGCGGTGAAGGCCCGATCCAGGGCTCTTGAGGCTGAGATACTCTCTCAGTCAGAGGTCGGCAGCCAGGTGCTTGCCCTCAGGCGGGAGGAGGATACCCTCCTCGATACTGTGTGGCTTGCCACTTCTTCGAGCCAGATCAAGGAGCTCTGGGAGGCCGTCAACTCGCTGCTCGAGGCTGCTCCCACAGCCCTGGAGGAGAAAGCCCTCAAAATAGCGCCTGTCCAGGACCAGGAGTAAGTCTCCATCCGGCCGGCAGGCCGTACCGTGAGAAGGGGCTCGGGAATCCCGGGCCCCTTTCTTTTTTCCAGAAACGGAGAAACACGATGGAAATCTACTGCGGATTGTGCGAGAGGACAACCGCGTTTCGAACGCCATGGACGCCCCCACCCGCCAGCAAACCGTGCCCATTTCCACTTACGGGCGATCACAATCCGAGGAATACTAACTTGGACGCTTTGCCCTCTGCTGCCGACAGCGTCAAGCCTTAGGCCTATCTGCAATCCTTCTCCTTAACCATACAACCGCTACAACCACCACAAGAATACCTACACCCAAGCCCAACATAGGAACATAAGGGCTGCGCTTCCTATCTAATTGGCCTTCGAGCGACTCCGTGTCAGACTCCGAAACGCGCCCCTTTTTCTCATCGGTCGCTCCATTTATAGTTTCGTGTTTCCCCTTTTCGATTGGCGACTCCAATTCGACCTCTATAGGTTCGACGAGATGTTCCAATGATGCTTCCTTCGGCACAGGTGCACTTTCTATCACAAGGGGCACTCCATCACTGTCAACAAGGTTGAAATCCATGATCCAGGCTTCGGGCGGGGTGAGACCGACTTTGCCGAGCACTTCTGTCCTTAGCGCTTCATCAAAAGCTCTGGCGTAATCAATGAGAGAAACAGAAATGCTGTAATGCCTCAGGCCGAAGGTTCCTTTCTGTCCCAATGCAACGTCTGAGTCGTAATAGCCTTCCGATTCGGATACAAACACGGGCTCAATCCCCCCGTCCTGAGTGAAGACGGCCTTCCTAACGAGATATTGCCTTTCCGTGTCTATTTCCAACTCCCACCTCCCAGCATCTGGCGAAAACAGGAAGCCGCGGCCTCTTACGCTCATAAGACCACCAGGGCCGGTGCTCACGCTATCGACATGGGTAATCAACTGGGAATAGCCTCGGCCAAGAGGTAGGATATACCTAAAGAACAAGTTGCCTGGGTCATTGGCATTGGCAGCATATTTCTCGATACGCGGCGTCTGTCTTACAGAGGAGACAACTTGCCCCTCGGAATTCACCGCCACTTTCTCGTTATCGTACCTTACGATTCCCTTGTTTACATCCAACGCGATGTACTGGCCAACATCACGCGAAACGAATAGGTTCCCCGTATCATCATGGCTCAGAGGGTCCTCGCTGTGATAATAAATGAACTTGCCAAACTCGGCCGGCGTCAACTTGAGAAACCGCTCACCGGTTTTTCCCGTCAGTTCAAGGTCTCCAATGAAATGCCCTGGCTGTGGGTCGCCGTAAGGAATCGAAGCCTTGAGGTGAATCCTGAACGAGGAAAGAAACTCCTCATCGTACGCAAGTAAGATCTGTTGAAGATTCTCTGGTGACCGGTCAGCTGCCGCATAAGGCGTCGCCGAAAAAGCCAGATTGACACAAAACAGCATCGCTAGCAACATTCGAATAGGGAATACGCGCACGGACACCTCCCGCTGCCATTGAAAAGAGTGCAACCGTTACCTTTTCCGCAGACTCACACAAGGGGTTATAGCCCTTGCACAAGAATAACCTTGACCGACCAAGCATATGCCATAGGCCCAGTGCTCTAACACTATGCATTTGTCACTGACAGATAATCTTTGTTCCTCTGTTATTCGTATGGTCCAGAGTGCCATTACATTGGCCATTCGTCTTATCGCAAGCAACCTGCCACGGTCCTTGTTTTGGGCACGGGGCGGAGCCTGTTCCGTCGTAGTAATGTGTGACCCAGTCATGATAATTTGCAGTACTCCAAGTGCAGTTGGTGTCCTGCCTAACATACTGAACAATCTGCGGCTTCCCAGGATCCAGTACGGCGGAGCAATCCTGGGGTGATCCAAGGTCGCAGGTACTGCCGACTACTACATTTTCGATGCACATGTCTGTCTGGCAGTTATTTGGGTTCGACAGAGTCGTATGACGGCACTCGTCAAACCTATCGCTCGCGGAGTGACAGTTTCTGCATGCTCCACAGGCCCCCAAAAGCTCTGCCATTTCAGCGTCTGTCAGGCTTTGGTAGACAGGCCCTTGAGCCCTCTGTCCAACGGCAACAAGCGCAGCCAGCGCAAACGCCAGCACAACCGCCGTTACAATTCTTCTAAACATTATTTCAACCCTCCTTTTCTCCTAATTCTTGTTTTTCCGGTCCGATTACAGCTAGCCACTCGACCCGTAAGGGAGACTCTTGCGTCACCGACAGTTCGATATGCCCCGAAAGAGCACCAGTTGTAGTTGCCGTCTTCCGCGGCGCTTTCAATGTAACTTCGACGACAGCGCTTACACCTCCTTCCATGAGAATCTCGAACTGTGGCACAATACGTCCGGCCATTGTGTTTGTCTCGGGCATTTCCCCGGCCGTTCGGCAGGAAACCAGCTCTACGCTTTTCCCTGACCGACGCTGCACCCGAATCGTTCGCGAGCGATTCTCGCCAGGTCTCATCACGCCAAAGCAAACAAGACGCGGGGTGGCATATAGATCCTTTGCCACTATAAGCGCCACGGGAATGAAGATCTGTGACTCCTGGCCCCCTTGCCTTTGGGCCTTCAGCTGGAGTGTTCCAAAATATTTCCCGTACGGCGTGTCTTCTCCGACGGTGCATTTCAAGACCATTCTGTAACGCAATGGATATCCTTGAACGTTCAGTTCGGGAGAAGGCCGGGCCGAAGAACTTGCGGTCCTGTAAGCGTCTTGCACTGAAACACCGCAGGGAACGTAGCGGAGCTCGAATGTCGGCTTGCCTGCTGGGGGGACGGATCCATCGGAGCTAGCGTCCCCCAGATATGCTTCGAGCGTGACCAGGGAGCCGCGCACCCACTGCAGCGTTTGGTCTCCACGATCCGTTACAATAACTTCCCGTGTGCCCTCTTGCCCGGGAATCATTTCGCCGAAGTCGAAGAGATGAGGTGTCACCAGAACAGGCCTTTCGACAACTCCACGATATGTGAGCAGAGTCAACGGCCTCGCCGGATCGTTCGTCCGTACGGAGCCTTGAATAAGCTGGGCGCCCTGGCGCCCTTGAAGGCTAAACTTCATGACGATCTTACCCGTTTCGCCCGGTGGAATCTCCTTACCCGCTGAGTTCAGACCGGCGCAACCGCAAAATGGCCGCAGCTCCAGTATTCGCAGAGCCTCATGGCCGGTGTTCTTTAGCGAGAACTCATTGGTCACCACGGCATCGGCTTTCGCAACACCAAAATCGGCGAACGTTGTCTCGAACTGCGCCACCGGACCATCTGTCCTTGTACGCGACCTGGGAGAACGAATGACCAAAGCCTCGCCGCGCCAAATGCTCTCCAGTTCGCTACGCGTCAGCCACAGGGTGGCGCCGGGAAGGTCATAGATACGCAACCTGGACCCGCCTCCCCCTTGCAACTTCTCCCGGGGGTCAACGCAGCAGAAATGGTCGCTTGAAACGAAGAGAACGGCAGGGGCATCCAGTTCAACAAGCTCATCCCACGTTAGCCTGCCGCCCTCAGCTTGAAGGCCACACACAATTGCACCGTCTTTCAGATCTAGCATAGTCGTCCCAGCCCCTGTCATATGGCAGACGTCCTCGAGTTCACCCAGGTCGAGTGAGATCCCAAGCCGACCAGCAGCGACCCAAAGACTTCGAGGCCCGCACTCCGGATCTCTACGACGCCTTGTCAACTTCTCTCCATTCTTACCACCGGCACTTGCGGCTTTTGGAATATCTTGTGCCTGAAAAAGAATAGTCGCGGTTATCAGGAATACGAAGAATGAAGTCACAGTGCACATGTAACGGTCAGGCCTCATATTCCAAAAGCGGTTCTCTGAAAACCCAAGAAAGTATCACCTGGGCACGTGTTGCGTGCTGAGGATCTTGGCGATAATACACCCTCTTACGCAACAAGGCCCCTATTTTCCTCAAACCAAAGCCCTTACTCGGAGACTCCCCTTTCAGCCCCGAAAATCAACTTTTTGCTTTCTTGCCCCCACGTGGAAGCAAGAACCAGCAGCGGTTTATTCGGTTCTCCCCGCCATTTCTCAACATGTTTCTCATGAGATAGATAAAGTCGCCCGGCACAAACGCCTGACTTGGCGTGTTTCCGCTCCCGTTCGCCCCACACTCATCGTGAGGACACCTTTAGCCGCGCAAACGCTCCCCACTGTCGCCCGGACTGGCACCTCACCAAGAAGACCTCTGGCAGCCAACTTTATCTGATCTTACCCATTTCAGCTTGTAAACACCTGCGGCCATCTGAGCGGTCTTATTGTACCCCCCCCGTCGCTGTTCTGTCAACCCCAATTCGCCGGAGAACCAAGCCCGACTTTCTAACGCTCTGGCAGCCCTCTGAGCTGATTTCCGAGGCGGTACAGGCTCCCTCGGAACCGCTTTGCGGCTACAACCTGCCACCTTGGCCGCCTTCGCCCTGGGAAGGTTACGCACAAGAACAAGTTCGACGGGCAGCCACGGAAGTAGGCGATGGGCGCATGAGCTGAGCAGACTTGGTAAGGAATAAGCGTGTCTCAATCAGTTGCCCTGACCTGTGCCAGGGAGCATTTCTTTTGTACGGAAAGGACAAAACCATGGAAATCTACTGTGGACTTTGCGGGCTGAAAGCCCATCAGCTCTTCTCTCACCTGAGAGAGGTGCACGAGATGAGCCCTGAAAGGTACGGGGAGCGTTGTTCCGGCGCCCCACTCATCAGCGATGAGCTTGCTCGGTACATTCGTGAGAACCGTGTCGTGTCCACCCCAGAGGGTGTCAGGAAACACGCCGGACTCTTTGGCGTTGAGTTCCTTGTTGACCTACTTCCGGGCGAGCATGTTCCGAAGGTAGACGGGGATTACGTCTTCCAGGAGGAACTCTCGCGACAGATCCTCGTTTCGCTCAAGGATGGAGAGAAGATCCTGCTTGTCGGGCCCACTGGCTGTGGCAAGTCCACTCTCGTAGAACAGCTTGCCGCAAGACTCAACTGGCCAGTCGTGAGGGTCGCTGCTTCTGGCGGGATTACTGAGAGCGACCTTCTGGGAGAGTGGACCGTGCGGGACGGCGAGACCGTCTTCAATTACGGATTCCTGCCCAGGGCCATGAAACTTGGGGCTATATGCCTGATTGATGAGATAGACGGCATCGAGCCTTCTGTGGCATTTGCCATTCACCAGCTCATGGAGGACCAGGGGAAGCTCGTCTTGCTCCAGAACGGCGGCGAGATCATCGAGCCGCACGAGAGCTTCCGCCTTGTCACAACTGCCAACACCCTTGGCAACGGAGACGATTCAGGCCTCTACACCGGCACGAGGGTGCTGAACGCAGCCTTCCTTGACAGGTTTGCGGCTGTCTTCAGGATGAGCTACATGCCTCCAGAGCTTGAGGCAGAAGTCATCCGAGCAAGGGTGCCTGACTGCACGAAGAGCCTGGCGAAGAAGCTCGTGAAGGTCGCCTCAGACGTAAGAGAAGCGAGGCAGAACGACCAGCTGTACTGCACCTTCTCGACGCGACGCCTCATTGAGGTGGCGAGGAAGCACTCACAGCTCGGTAGCCTGCAGGCTGCCCTGGAGGTGGCGGCCCTGAGCCGGCTGCAGGATGAAGACCGTCGAGTGGTCTTCGAGATTTGTCAGAGACACCTTGGCCAGGAGGTCGAGAGTAATGAAAGCAAAGAGTCTTGAGACAGCTTTGGAGAAGGTCAGCCGCGTCATCACAGACAGATACGGTCTCAGGCTGGTCTGTGAAGGTAACTCCTGCAAGACCGACGGCAGGATCATCTACCTGCCTTCCCTCCCCGAAGACGTGCCCGAGGAGCTTCTCGGAGCTGTCAGGGGCTGTGCGGACCACGAGTGCGCCCATGCAATCTACACGCAGACCAGGCTGGGTCCGGGATTCCAGAAGAAGCACGGTCCCCACGCCTTTGCGATCCTGAATGCCCTGGAGGATGCGCGAGTGGAAAGGCTCATGTCACGCAAGTTTCCCGGAGCAAAGCTCAACATCGAGGATGCTTTCCGGTTTCTCTCCGAGATGCGTCACAGAGAACCGACTACCGATACTTTCCGCTCATTCGTCTCGGCCCTCTACACGAGAGCATCGGGCAGGCCCGATCAGCCTTGGATATCCGCGGTCGGGTATGAGCTTGCACAGGAGTGTCGCCCAGAACTCTCTGAGCTGCCATCATGCCGGAACACCAAACAAGCAGCGGATCTGGCGGTGAGAATCTGGGGGAAGATGCGAGAACTGTTCGAGGCAGAAGGGAAGGAAACTGAAAGCCCGGATGCTTCCGGTGCTGCCGGACAGGGAACGCACGGCCAGGCCGGCCAGGGGGGCTCTGCTGCTGGGCAGTCACAAGAGCCTGAAGGTCCTCCACAGGAAGGGGCGAACGACAGCATGCCACCTGCAGATGCAGATCCAGGGGAGTCCGCCCCGATGGACCAGCTCAAGTCGCTGATCGAGAATCAGGTGAGGGCTCTGTGTCCCCCTGAGGCTGGCAGCTACCGCGTCTACACGACCCGATATGACGTGGTTGAGGTGCCCGAGCCCGACAGGAACTTCGACTACCGTCGCGAAATGGAGGCACTGCGTCCCTACGTGTCGGGCCTTTGCCGGAGGCTTTTTCAGACCCTCGCGGGCCGGCATGAGACCCGATGGCTCGGAGACAAATCGAAGGGACGGCTTGATCCCCGTGCCTTGCACCGACTTGCTGCTGGCCACTCCGTCAAGGTCTTCCGGCAGCATATCAAGGCAGAAGGAGGGAAAACAGCCTGCACGCTGCTCCTGGATCTCTCCAGCTCAATGAGCGGCGCCCAGATAGAGTTGTGCAAGCAGCTCGCTCTGGTCTTTGCAGAGACCCTGCATGTCCTCGGCTTCCCAACCGAGGTGATCGGGTTCAGCACAGTGGACCGGGACCTGCGCAGCGAGGTGGCGCAAGAAACCGGAGCCGATATCGACGAGCTCGCAAAGCGGTTCAGTCGGTTCGTGCCGCTCTATCACGCCATCTACAAGCAGTTCAATGAACCCTGGCGGAACGCAGCAAGCAGGTTCGGGGGAATCAGGACGCAATCGTTAACGCCGTTGGGCGAATCCCTGCTCTTTGCTGGCAAGAGACTTGCCCGCAGGCCGGAGAAGCGCAAGGTGCTTTTCTGCCTTACCGATGGAAAGCCCGTTGTCGGTGCTTGGAACGAGCAGGTGACAATGCAGCACGCCTGCGATGCGGTCCGCAGTCTCTCCGGGGCAGGAATAGAGCCAGTAGGCATTGGCATACTCGAACAGTGCGTGGGTGAGATCTTTCCGCGCCACACGATGATCCACGACCTGAAGGAACTCCCGAGGAGCTTCCTGGGGCAGTTGTGTTCAGTGCTCACAGACAGGCGATAACCCAGACGATTGTTTCCCGTTTCATGGTGTCCCGACGCAGGATCGGCGGCGCCCCTTCTCTTCTCAATGGAAGGAGATACTGCAATGGAAGCATATGAAGAAGTGCTGGCGAAGGCCGCTGCAAGCCTGACCGTAGCGGATTTCCACTGGCTCAAGGAGCACGGTGACATTCAAGAAGCCGCATCGTCCTCTGAGAAAGCCCTCTCTTCTCAACCAACGCACGCACGAGAACAATCTTCTCAAGGCCGCCACACAGCCGGGGAAAGGAAGCGCCGACAGGTGCAACACGAGTGGCCAGAAGTCGGCACGATCCTCGAAACCGACTACCATGGTCAGCACTACGAGGCCGAGGTCATCCAGGCGGGAAGATACAGAGACGGCAAGGCACTGAAGATCCTGACCGGATCTGCAGCAGGATACATTTGCCGCTCGCCGAGTGGTGCGATGCTCAAAGCCACCGAAGGGCAACGGCAAGAACAAGGCTTGGGCAAGAGAGGCGTCACGAACGGGTGGGCATTCTGGAAGCCGACCAGCACGTGATCATCCATTGGCCTCTCGGTCCTCCTCAGGAGAATACGGGCCCCGGGCCGACAGCTCGGGGCCCTCTTCCCTTCTTGTGCTGGACCATCGATGATCGTTGCACCCCCGGTATCGACGGATCCGCCATCCGCATCATCACCGTCCCCTGGCCCGCTGGCGCCGAGACACAGAACATCGACGAGCATGCTGCCATTCCCGACTTCTCCGTTCCAGCGGAACCCCTCCTGATAGCGCACGTTGTGTAGTGTGTAAGCCGGTTCCGCGCCCACCTTCTGAAGCTACTCCGCCGCGAGGCTGCCCATGCGCGCGTTTGGCCGCAGGTCAAGGCCGACCGGCGGCATTCTCAACGCTCTGTCTTTGCCTTGACAACAGCGGCCAATAGCAGATAATAGTCGCATCTCGGTGCCTTGGCACTTGTTCATTCTGAAGGAGCGATATCCGATGGCATCTGCCCCAGACGAGGTGATGACCATTGACGAACTCTCGGAATACCTGAAGATATCCAGATCTACGCTCTATAAGCTGGCTCAAGAAGGGGTGCTTCCTGGAACCAAGGTCGGCAGACGCTGGCGGTTCCACAAGGAGGCCGTCGTTGAGTGGCTGAAGAGCCACCCTGAGCGCAGCAAACCGGGCGTTGAGAAGCAATAGCGCAGGGAACTCGCGATGGCGTTGAGCGAAGCAGACACCAGAGCGAAGCTGATCGACCCGGCCATCCACAAGCGCGGGTGGACCGAGGACCTTATCCGTCGCGAGGAGACCGCGGGAAGTATCGAGATCATCGGGGGTAAGGCGCGTCGCCGCGCGCGGGGAAAGGTGGACTACGTCCTGCGCGTGAAGGTCAATCCCGATACTCAGCCTGTCGCCGTTGCACTCATCGAGGCGAAGAAGGATGCACTGCCGCCTGGCCACGGCCTCGACCAGGCAAAGGGTTACGCCGCGTGCAAACGTTTGAACGTGCCGTTCGTCTTCTCATCGAATGGGCACATGTTTGTTGAGTTCGACGGCCACACCGGTTTGACCAGCGCGCCCCGCCAGATGGCGGAATTCCCGATGCCTGCCGAGCTCCGCGTGCGCTATGAGGAGAGGATCGGCTTCCGTCTCGACGCGCCGGTGGCCAAGCCCTTGCTCACCCGCTACGCGGGCGGTGAGGCGACCCGCCGTTACTACCAGGATGCCGCCATCCGCGCGGTGCTGGAGAAGATTGCCCGGTGCAGACTGCGCGGCGAACCTACGCGCGCCCTGCTGGCGCTGGCTACGGGTTCAGGCAAGACCTTCATTGCCGTCAACCTCTTGAAACGCATCGCCGATGCGGGCCAGCTCAAACGTGCCCTTTTCGTCTGTGACCGCGATGAACTGCGGACCCAGGCGCTTCGAGCCTTCCAGAATGTCTTTGGCTCGGACGCGGCTGAGGTCTTCCGCGAGTCCGATGGCACGAACCATGCGAAGAACGCGCGCATCCACATTGCCACCTATCAGACGCTCGGCGTGGACACGGAGTATGGCGACGCGAGCTTCCTGACGACATACTACCCCCAGAACTACTTTACCCACGTCGTGATTGACGAATGTCACCGTTCCGCCTGGGGCAGATGGTCTCAGGTTCTCACGCGTAACGGCAACGCGGTTCAGATCGGCCTCACGGCCACACCGCGGAAGATCGTCGAGAACCTCCGCAGGCTCCAAGAGGAGCGCGAGACCATCAAGGCATCCCTGCTCGCCGAGCCGCCGCAGGTCCGCGAGTCAGAAGCCGACTACCAGGCCGTCAAGAAGGTACTGGCAACAAGGGAAGCCCTGGCGGATGCCGAACTCTGCGCCGACAATTACCGGTACTTCGGCGAGCCGGCCTACGAATACGATCTGGCGCAGGCCATCGAGGACGGCTACCTCGCCGCCTGCGAAATCCAAAAGGGTCGCGTCAACCTCGACGACACCGGCATCACCATCGAGGAAATCCTGGCTCGCAACCCTGTGGACGCAGTCACCGGGGAACCGATCACGGCCGAGCAGCTCGAGGAACGTTACGAGAAGACGGATTACGAGGATCGCATACTCCTGCCTGCCGCCCTCCCGGCGGCCCTGCTGCACCGGGCCTTCGCTGGAGAACTGTAGGAATGGCGAGGCGGAATAACAACAACGGTAGGCGCCTGAACTCGCAGCAGTCGGTTGACCAGGTCGTCAAGTCCATCTGCGCCATCATGCGGCGGGGCAACTGCGCGGGAGCTCTTCAGTATGTTCCCGAACTGACGTGGATTCTGTTCCTGCGCATCCTGGACGAGCAGGAAGAGCGGGAGCAGCAGGAAGCCGAGACCCTCGGCATTCCGTTCACGCCCTCACTGGAACCCCCGTACTCCTGGCGCGATTGGGCGGCCCCCGACGGCTCGAAGCGCAAGGAACTCCAGGAAGGGACGCTCGGCTCGTTCTTCGCCTTCGTCAACGGCTACCCCGGCCCCGACGGCAAGCTGGTCGGGCTGCTGTCACACCTGAGAGGGCTGAAGAACCGGCCCGATGCCACGCCGCGACAGAAGGTCATCAGCGAGGTCATGAGCGGCGTGGAGCGGGTGCGCATTGATACCGAGCGCAACTTCCTCGACGTCCTGGACAAGGTGAACGAGATCAGCGTCGAGAGCGTGGACCCGACGCACGTCTTCACGCTCTCGCAGGTGTACGAAGGGCTCCTGCTCAAGATGGGCGAGAAGGGCAACGACGGCGGCCAGTTCTTCACACCCCGCGAGGTCATCCGCGCCATGGTGCGTGTGATTGACCCCGGCCCGGACGAGACCATCTACGACCCGGGCTGCGGGACGGGCGGCTTTCTCGCCCAGTCCTACGAGTACATCAAGGCGAAACTGGGAACCGCCGCCACCGGGGAGCAACTGGAGGCCCTGAAGCAGCGCACTTTCTGGGGACGCGAGAAAGAGACCCTGATCTATCCCATCGCGCTGGCCAACCTCATTCTGCATAGTATTGACAAGCCCAACATCTGGCATGGGAACACGTTGACCGGTCAGGAAATCTATGGCGGCCTTTTTGATGGTGCACCTGCGCTCTTCGATGTCGTCCTGACCAATCCGCCCTTCGGAGGCAAAGAGGGCAAAGAAGTGCAGACCAACTTCGACTATAAGACGAGCGCCACGCAGGCGCTTTTCCTTCAGCACGTCATCCGCAGCCTGCGGGAAGGTGGCCGTTGCGGTATCGTAGTTGACGAGGGTCTGCTGTTCCGCACGAATCAGGGCGGTTACGTCAAGACCAAACAGAAGCTCTTGAACGACTGCGACGTGTGGTGCATCGTCAGCATGCCCCAAGGTGTATTTCTCGCAGCGGGGGGAAACCCAAAGACCAATCTGGTGTTCTTCACCAAGGGGCGACCAACGCGGAAGATATGGTACTACGACCTGACCGACGTGAAGGTCCGCAAGAAGACGCCGCTCATGCTCAAGCACTTCGAGGACTTCTTCCGGCTGCTGCTCGACCGGGCCGCCAGCCCGCTTTCCTGGAGCGTGGACATCGTAGAACGGAGGCGCCAAGCCGTTGAGGAGGCCCGGCCTTTCCACGAACAGGCCACGCGGAAGCGGCAGGAAGCCGCCCAGTGGAAGGAACGGCTGAAGGAGTTGAGGAAGGGCAAGGCACTCGACGACGCGGCCATCGCCGAAGCGGAGGAGAAGGTCAAGGCGCTGACGAAGGAGGCGAAGAAGGCCGCCGCCAAGGCCAAGGAGATCGAGGACACGGTCTACGACCTCAAGGCCGTGAATCCCAACAAGAAGCCCAAGATCGATACCCGGACGCCCGAAGAGCTTCTGGACATCATCGAGGCCAAAGGCCGCGAAATAGCCGAAACGCTGGCGATTCTGAGGAAGAGTACCTGACACATGTCACAGATGTCAGCCAAGAGATTGAGGGAAGCCATTATGATAGCCCTGAAGAAACAGGGCTATCGGGTGAGGAACGGAGTCATCCAGATGCCGGGTAACCCGACGAAGGATGACTATCGCCGGATGAACGAGCTTGCGGTTGCCAAGCGCCTGGAGAAGTCTGGACCGGGCGTTAGACCCTACGAAGATGACCTCCTTCGGCACATAGCTGATGGCAGCGAAGTGGAGCCGGCAAAGATATCGCCCGCGATTGTCGAGGTCTTGCCGGAAACCGAGTACGAATTGCTTTTCCGCTACGCATCTCTGCACTGGAGCATTCCCATATCCTCTGGGTACGGCAGGCGACTGCGGTTCGTCATCGTGGACCAGAACAACGGAAGGCTTATCGGCATTCTTGGTCTTCACGACCCGGTATATTCACTACAGGCCCGGGATCAATGGATAGGTTGGAACAGCTCGGCAAAGAGAGAGCGCCTGTATCACGTGATGGACGCATATGTGCTCGGAGCGGTCCCGCCGTACTCTTACCTGCTGGGGGGTAAGTTGGTCGCGATGCTCGCCTGTAGCAATGAGGTGCGTCGTGCGTTCCGCAGGAAGTATGCAGGAAGTAAGTCGCTGATACGTAAGAAGGTGCGCCCGCCTTATCTCGTTCTCCTGACGACTGCCTCTGCGCTTGGGCGGTCCTCCATATACAACCGGATCAAGGTCCACGGGCATCAGTACTGGACAAGCGTGGGCTTCACCCAGGGGTCCGGGGAGTTCCATTTCTCCAACGGGGTCTACGAGGACTTTCGGGCGTTTGTTGAAGAGAACTGCGAAGCCACAGCAAAGCATGAGGCATGGGGTACAGGATTCCGCAACAAGAGAGAGCTCATTGGCAAGGGGCTTTCCAGATTGGGCTTGTCCGCTGACTTGATCTACCATGGGATTCATCGGGAAGTGTTCGCCGCACCCCTTGGGCGTCAGGCCGTTCGGTTCCTGCGTGGAGAAGTATCCCGGCCTTGCTTCTACGACTGGCCGGCGGCTTTATTGGCCGACCGCTGCATGGAGCGTTGGATGTACCCAAGAGCATTGAGGAACGACGAGTACAGGACGTTCCTTCGGCAGAGCTATCGGCTTGGACAATAACGTTGGGTGAGCGACCATGATCATTCTGCTCTCATCGGCAGTTCGCAGGCAATACAAGGAGGATATCCTTCGCTCACTGGCAGCGCCGGTTGGGGCGAAGCTGCGGTTCCGCTACCGGCAGGATCTCATCGAGCCTGATCTTCTTGGAGCGCTGGATGGCGCAACCGCGCTCATCTGCTTTATTGAAGAGAAGACCGTTGGCCAGAAGGGGGTGTTTGTTGTCCCGGTAAGGGAAGCACGAATAGCCGCGGTACACAGTCACGGGTCAACCCGAAGCATCGATCTTGATCTTCGAGGCTTTGTTTGCGCGGAAGACGAGGCTGAGTTTCAGGAAGCCTTGTTCCGTGGAAGGGAATCTGCCGTGCCGCGGTTCGGCGATGCGGCCAGAAGCGATGGAAGCGGCCAGTTCGTTTTCCAGTTAGATGATATTCCCGTTCTGATCAGAACAGACGTGTCAGTCTCCCAGTGGGAAGGAGTTGTCGCAAGGTTAGCGAGTAGGAGCGCGTTTTCCGGTGAGGAGTACTTCTGGGGAGTCCTTGGGATCACAGAGAAGGCGAACAGGCCACAGGACACAGACTCGTTCTCGGCTGCGGAGAAGCGGAAGCTGTTGCCCGGACACTATTACCGGCTACTGACCTATCACTATCATCCCGACGCCGATCGATCCCAGACAACCACGCCACCCATGGCGGTCACACATGGGACAGGTATAGAAGTCCAAGGACCTTCTGAGATAGCGGTCGAGTCAGGCTACGACCTGAAGGAGATCGCATTCAAAGCGGTCAATGATATGCCCGTCACAAGGCATACATGGATTCGGATAGGCCCAAAGGATAGGTGGAGCGTGGGACTTGAACTGCGCATTCGGGGAGCACGGCCCTGGATTTCGTTCCTCGTGATTGCGGTCTCCCTGGCTGCTCCGTCCACCTTGCTGGTATTCTCGGACAGCATGTATGTGCGAGTCGGCGGATCGCTTATTGCAGCTATCTGCGCTGCGATGGCTGCGGTCTTCGGCATACGACGCGGGCTTTGAGGCTCCAGGGATGGAGACATTTGCAGACCTTCCAGACGCCCTCGTGCGGGATCTCTTGGCGAAAGCGACGCCCGTTGCCGAGAGTGTGTCCGGCAACCTCAAGGCGCTCCGGGACGCACGCGCTCGTTTGGGCAACGAGGCGAAGGAGCATGATCTGGTCTGCCGGAAGGCGGACCTGGATGTCACGAGAGAACCGTCCGTCGTCGGAGTGGATGGTTCATATCAAATTCATCGCCTGACGGCGCTGGACCTTTGCGCCGCGGCGGCCGTAGCGGTGGAGGGGACATCCAAAGAAGCCACGCGCCATTGGCCGGAGCCACATCACAGCATGTGGGTAGATGGCCTTCCGCATTGCATCGATACCGTCGGTGCCTTGCGTGGGATGATGGTCTCGATGGAGATGTCGCTTGCATCACAGGCACCGCATGACCTCGTCTTGTTGGACGGATCGTTCTCGTCGCTGATCATCTACCTCAACCAGGCGCTCACGAAGATTGATGCGTGCGCGGAGGGTCTCGCGGACGAGTTCCTTAACCGATGGGACGGCGGGGTTCTCCCGCAGTTGAAAACGCTGTTGAGGAGCGATCGAACCGTCGCCATGCCGAAGTTCACGTCGCGCAACGAGCTCCTGCGCGGCAATAGGCTGACGCCTCCCGTCCTGGTGGACGGCAAGACGCTCGCCACGATGATCCTCAGCCCGGGCGAATACACGACACCGCTCCCGATACTCGATAGCGACGAGACCTATCACCTACCACTCAAGGTGAAGACACCTCTCGGCGATGAACGGGAAGTCTGTACCCCAGCCGACATCGATGCTATCAATGGCGCGTTGCATGACCTTCGGGTTACCTATTTTCGACCTTATGGATGGCTTCCGGCGCTTCGTATGGAATTGCCTGCATCGATTACCTCCGCCAACACGAGACTCTCGATGGTCTTGGAGGGCGTCACGCGGCAGTTATTCAGTCCGGCTGTTATCGAACCGTACCCCCTATTTCTGGCGGACCGGATGGTCAAGAGCCTTGGGGCCGGTGTGGCTGTCATCGAGCAGACGGTCGCGCAGCATGTCGTTGGCGATTCGCCAGACATCGAGAACACTTTGCTGTTCCTACAAAACTACCGCACGGAAGGCGGCCGCGGAGGTGTCTGATGTCCAATAACCGTAACGAGGACGTGGCCGTCGTGGGCAGCCCGTCCACAAACACGGAGCTCACGCTCGACCTGCTTCAGGAGGCGACGGAGGAACGGTTGGTGGGTGCACTGACTACCTTCCATGCCACGCAGAACGGTCAGCCCATCATCTCGGTAGGCCAGATCGTCGGTATTGAACTGAGAAACCGCTGGCACGAGGACTCCGTTTTCAGAAACCTCATCAAGCGGACAGGCGAGATTCCGCCCATCACGAACCGGCAGGACACACGGACGGCGGACCTCGTGGTAGGCGCGACATTCCGCCAGTCAACAAACGGATTCGAACCGGAAGTCCTGGGGATGGTGCCTCCCACGGGGACCAGGGTATATCGAGTCGATCAGCCACTCCTTGACCGGCTCTTGGAGGTGTACCGATCCGAGATCGTGTATTGTGGAAGGGCGTATGCGAATGACGTCCTCTACCCGATGTGGTTCAAGCACTTCGGGAGCGGAGCCGGTGGTGCTGGTGAGGCGTATCACCTGGGCGTTTTTGGTAAAACCGGCTCCGGGAAGTCCGGCCTTGCGAAGATGATGCTCTGTGCCTACGCACGCCACCCCCAGCTGGGAATCTTGGTGATCGATCCTCAGGGCGAGTTTACCCTCGAACTTTCCGGCACTCGAGTTGGACAGCAAGGACTCGCCTTGGATCGCATAATCAGTGGACAGGGCAGACAGATTGACATTTATCGGATCGCGGACATTCAGCTTGATGATTGGCAGACGTTTGAGGAAATGCTTATTTCTCTCGGTTTCTGTGAGGAGCTTACGGTCACACATTCAAGCAATGCTGTGCGAGCTGCGGAGGTCATGCGAAATGCCCTAGAACGGGCAGAGGATCAGGGAAGGGCCAGATTCCCGTTGGTACAGCTCGGATCACACGATGCCATGCGCGAGGCACTGAATGCCATTCTTGACCAACAGAGCCTGCAATATATTTTCCCAAGCCGGGAACCAAGGGCGCGTCTGCAGAACCGTACGCAGGACATTCTCGCGAATCGTCTGGACGAAGTATTCACAAATCGGTGGCAACCAATTGCGCAGCTATTCGCAGCAGGAACGGGCAGGCGTCGGCTGTACGGCATCGTGTCCGATCTAATGGGAACTGCGGGTGCCAGTGGCCCCCGTCCAGTCGTTGTAATCGATATCTCAGCGAGAGGGAACCAAGGGCGTTTCTGGACGGAGGAACTTCAACGGCGTATCCTTGGAAAGCTCCTGAACATTCTCGTATCGCAGGCGACGTCAAGCCTGAGCACGCAGCAGAGCGCCAACGTACTCGTCTTGCTGGACGAGGCCCATCGTCACGCCCCCAGTGGGAGGTTGGAGGACGATTCGGAAGCGGATCGGCTGCGTTCCTTGCTACGCAGGGCGGTGCGAGAGACGCGGAAGTACGGAATCGGATGGTTCTTCATCAGCCAGACGCTAGGCGGTCTGGACAACGAGATCCTTCAGCAGTTGAGAATCCTTGCCTTCGGATTCGGGCTCGCGATGGGAACAGAGTTCGACCGGCTCCGAGACTTCGTGGGGGGCGACAAGCGGGCCCTCGAGCTCTACCAGTCGTTCCGTGACCCGCAGAGTTTCCCGCGGCGCGACCTGCAGGAGTTCCCTTTCATGGCGGTGGGACCTGTCTCGCCGCTGGCTTTCAGCGGGAAGCCTCTGTTCTTCACGGCGTTTACAGAACCGCAGGAGTTCATCACCGTCAATGGGTTATCGCCACGCACGCCCGCTCAGCACGGAGGAGCTGCTCGAACATCATGATTTGCTCCCGTGGGCCCCAAGTCAATGCAGCTCGGAGGGCCAGCAATGACATCTAACTACTATTCCATAAGAGCCGAGAACGAGCACCGGTACGGCACCGACATCGGACGCATTGGGCCGCTGCTACTGGCACACCGCTACGGTGACCGCACGCACTTCATCTTTGAACTGCTCCAGAATGCCGAAGACGCCCTTGCCCGAAGGGAAAGGTGGGATGGGCCACGCGCGGTTGCTTTCGGACTGTCAAAGACCGAACTGACGGTGTCGCATTTCGGCATCCCCTTCGATGAAACGGACGTGCGGAGCATCTGCGGTATTGCGGACACCACGAAGTACCTCACCTCCATCGGTCGTTTTGGCATCGGGTTCAAGTCGGTCTATGCCTTCACGGACTGTCCGGAGGTCTATTCAGGCGAGGAGAGTTTTGCCATCGAGTCCTTCGTGTGGCCCAAATCGATGCCGCCCATCCCTTGCGAGTTGGGAAAGACGGTCTTCGTGCTGCCGTTCCGGCAGGATGATGCATCCGCGGCGTCGGAGATTGAGGAAGGGCTGCGCAGAATCGGGCCCCGGACGCTGCTCTTTCTCAAGGAGATTGCGGAGATCTCCTGGTCGGTCACAGGTGGGTCCTCTGGCATGTACTTTCGGGATAAGGTTCACCTATGTTCAGAGAATGCTCGAAAGGTTGTGCTGATTGGCCAGGAACATGGGGCCGGCGACGTCACAGAAGAGACTTGGCTCGTCTTCTCGCGAGCAGTGTACGCGGACGATGGCGCGCAGGCGGGCGAGGTGGAAATCGCATTCGCCCTGGAGGCCGCCCATGAGGGCGATCAGGAGAGGGTTCGGTCGATTGATGCGTCAACGCTCGTCGTGTTCTTCCCAACCATTGTCCCAACGAACCTGGGGTTTCTCGTGCAAGGACCGTATCGCACCACTCCGAGCCGGGACAACGTGCCCCACAGCGACGCTTGGAATCAGTGTCTGGTGCAGGAGACGGCGAGACTCCTTGTTGAGGCGTTGCGTGCGTTTCGGGAGATGGGATTGCTCGATGTGGGGGCTCTTCGAAGCCTGCCGCTGGACCGCTCAAAGTTCCCCCAAGGGAGCATGTTTGCACCGCTATTCGAGGCTGTGCTTGAGGCCCTTGCTTCTGAGCCCCTTTTGCCATGCTTCGGGGGTGGCTACGTGGCCGCCGGGCAGGCGAAGCTGGCTAGGTCCCGGGAACTGCGAGAGCTGCTGAATTCGGTCCAACTGCGTGACTTGTTCGAGGCCGACCAGGATATCGCTTGGCTCAGCGAGGAGATCACCCAGGATCGAACGCCCGAATTGCGGCAGTACCTGATGCGAGAACTTGACGTGGCCGAAGTGGAGCCGGAGGGCATGTTGCCCAGGCTCACGAAAGCCTTTCTCGAGGCTCAGACCGACGAGTGGGTAGTCCAGCTCTACGAGTTCCTTTGCGGTCAGCCCGCGCTGTTGCGGCGGGGGCTGTTGGGCAGTATTCCGCTCGTAAGGCTGGAGGACGGAACTCACGTGAGAACCAATGAGAATGGCCAGCCGCAAGCATTCCTGCCGAGTTCCCGTCCGACGGGTTTCCCGACTGTGCGGCGTGCCGTCTGCACCACGGACGAAGCCCGGGAGTTCCTGGAATCGTTGGGCCTTACTGAGCCTGATCCGGTAGATGACGTTATTCGGAACGTACTGCCGAAGTACGCCGCTGACGAGGTTCATGTTGATGATGCGGAGTATGAGGCCGACATTCAACGCATGCTCCGGGCGTTCGGTACCGACTCGAAGGCACAGCGCGAGAAGCTCGTCGCCAGCCTGCGCGATTCGAAGTTCGTCAGAGCCGTTGATGTAGGCGACCATGAGCATGTCATGGCGGAGCCGAGAGCAGTGTACCTTGCTGCGCAGCGTCTCAAGGAGTTGTTCGAGGGCGTCGGCGGCGTGCTTCTCGTAGACGATTCCTACGAGTGCCTGAGGGGAGAGGAAGCGCGTGAACTGCTGGAGGCGTGTGGCGCAACGCGCTATCTGCGGCCGATTCCGGTCGAACCGAGCTTCACGTGGCATGAACTCCAGGAGATACGGCGGAATGCCGGACTCGAGAGGCGCACATGGACGGGCGAACTCTGTGACTATACGCTGTGCGGGCTCGACAACCTCTTGAGGATAATACTCGGACTCGATTCGTCTACTCGGGCCGAGAAGGCCCGCCTGCTCTGGGAAGCCCTCGGGGAGCTGGAGAATCGACGTGGCGCAAGCGTTTTCTTGGGACACTACAGCTGGGGCTATTCGCATGAGTCCTGCTCCACCACTTTCGACGCTGAATTCGTCCGACGGCTAAATGAAATGGCATGGGTGCCCGGAGCCGACGGCACACCCCACCCGCCAGGAAGGGTCCTCTTCGAGGACATCGGTTGGGCACCGAACCCGTTTCTTCTCTCGAAGATCCGGTTCAAGCCGCCCGTCCTCGAGGCTTTGGCCCGAGAGGCCGGCATCGACCCGGGCGTGCTCGACCTTCTCAAGGAGTTAGGCGTCACCAGCGAGGCAGAGCTGAGGGCACGTTTGGGGATCAAGGAGGAAACTCCGGACGATACGAGGCCGGAGGTCCCTTCAGAACCGCCCTCCGTCACGCCCGACACCAAACCGCTGACCAAGAGGCCAGAACCGCCTCTACGACCGGTTGAGGAGCCCCGTGAGTTGCGCCAGAGACCTCACACGCCAGCCGAGAAGCGCCGCCGCACCTTCGTCTCTTATCTGGCCGTACATCCAGACGACGAAGGGCCTGACCCCGACGGGCTGGAGCACGAGCAGCGCATGGCGCTCGAGGAGAAAGCGGTGCAGATGATCCTACAGCACGAGCCCGGCCTGCAGCGAATGCCTGCAAACACGCCCGGTTTCGACCTCGTCGAACCCGGTCCGAATGGTGAACCGGTCCGATGGGTCGAGGTGAAAGCGATGACGAGTGACCTCCATAGCCGGCCAGTCGGTTTGTCCCGAGTGCAGTTCGAGTGCGCCCGCGACCAAGGGGACCACTACTGGCTCTACGTCGTGGAGCACGCCGACTGCCCGGAGAAGGCGCGTACCGTGCGCATACAGGACCCGGCGGGCAAGGCACGGACATTCACTTTTGATCATGGCTGGCTTGGCGTGGCTGATATTGACGAGGTTTCTGGAGGCACAGAAGAGGACATAATCTCATTCTGACAGGCGAAGCATCCCCTGGGAGTGGCGGTTAGGTGAGGTCTCCGAACATTCTCGTTTGGTGTTCGGGGTCATGAGAGGCCAGCGGCTCGTAGACGAAATGGCCGCACGGGCAGGAAGAACAATATGGGCCGAATGCGCGTCTTCATTTCCAGTACCTCAGACCTGCAAGCTGAACGTGATGCAGCTGAGGAGTTGCTAGCGTGCCTGGAAATGGAAGGAGAGAGATTCGAGGCGTGGCCGTCTTCGCCGAATGCTCCGATGAGCGAGTGCCTTCAGCGAATAGACGAGTCGCACGCGGTAATCTTCATCCTGGGCGCTCGCTATGGTAGCGTCCTGGAGTCCGGCAGCTCGGCGACTCACACGGAATACCGTCATGCCCTCGCCACGGCGAAACCAGTGTTCGTGTACATCCTCAGCGGGCAAGGGACTGTAGACCCGCAGCAAATCGGCTTCATTGAGGAAGTTCGCCAACGGCACTTCCACGGCAGGAGAGTTGACGATGTGCAGGAGCTAAAGGACAGCATCCGGAAAAGTCTCTTGCTTGAGCTCCAACGTTGCTTCATCATGCAACATTCCCTGCCACCCCGCCTTGTGGGCCGTGTCAAGACCCCGCTGCCGCCAACCCCGCCGATTGGGCTCCCTGACACCATAGAAGCTACTATGGCCTTGCTGCAGAAGCTCTACGCAAACCGGGACGATGCAGGCATTCATGCTCTTGCTCCCCTCTGTGAGTTACGTTACGGCCAATCGGTCGAGGTAATGAATATGGTGTACGCCGCGGAGGTAAACCTGGGCATAAACGGGTATGATGCCGACCGACAGCGGCTGAACCGTGCGATTGCATTCTGGACACGGATAAAGCCAAAGGCTG
>Ga0315291_10001702_pt1 | contig 29263 bp, 15 predicted proteins | sample YL17G12_20_MG_FD_203070 | JGI IMG/M metagenome (GOLD analysis project Ga0315291, IMG submission 203070) | Sediment microbial communities from Yellowstone Lake, YNP, Wyoming, USA - YL17G12_20 | ecosystem: Environmental > Aquatic > Freshwater > Lake > Sediment | place: USA: Wyoming | collected...
GGTCATGATGCATTGGGTACAAATCTTGCTGCCCCCAATTAGCATGATAGAACAACTTACCACCAGGAATGAGCATATTTCCAAGCGCATGAATGGTTGTCACAAGATCATCGAATGGCATGTGCTCAAAGACATCTATAGCAAATGCAGCTTGAAACTTTCTCGTATCCGAGAGCCATTCATCACCAACGACCTCGAAGTCACCCATCTTTGTTCTAATCTCTTTCTGTGCTTTCTTGTATCTATAGTCAATGAACTTTTGTAGAACAGGATTGACCTCAACAGCTAGCACATTGTTACGCTGGATGCAAAGCTGAAGAGCCATCGTTCCTATTCCAGAACCAATCTCGATGATATTCTTATTACGCAATCCAATGTACCCTCTACGTAGCATTCCGAAATCTGGCACAGCATTCCAATGAAGTAACTCAATTACGTAGGGAAGTCCTGAGTTAGGAGCACGATATGTCGCACGCTCAGCATCATCACCCTTTACTTCTAGTGTCTTCCAGTATTCTCCAAAAGTAGAGGCGCTGCCTTCTTCGTATAACTTCTTGGCTTCTTTTTCTGGCTTCTCAAAGAACTCAGAGATCATTTTGATGGCTTCATTGGGGCTATACAGGGTGTAATTCAAGCCACGTCCTTCGTAGGTTAGCCTAAACTGAGCATGCCCCATTGCAGCTAGGGCATAGTGTCCACTTATGGTGGAAAAGTCACAAAAGATAGGGAAGCCTAGCTCTTTAGCTTTGAGACAAAACATTAGGTCTTCAGACGTGCCTCCTGATTCATACTCGAACCAGGGTCCCTTCATGGTCTCTAGGACTGAACGATGAATAAGCATAGCGCCAGTAGCTACAGCATCCACTTCTCGTAAGCCATCGTCAATTTCATCAATAGCTATCGCACCATCCTTCATGGGTATTCCATGCCTTTGTAAGAAGTCATAGGTTTCATCACGCATGGGTGTCCATCTTGGTTCAGTACGACCAAATTCATCTACATCATCTTCGCACTTCATAAAAGCAAATGGATCATGGTGTTCGCCACGATGAAAATACAATGCCCCCACGATCGGTTTCTTATACGCTAAAAGTCGCTGCCCTATATTGTGAATATGCTCCATATCAGAGTCAAGCATGAGGAGCCATTCAGGATTATCTTTATGCTCAAAGAATGATTGGACTATTCTGTCACGATTGCGGTCTACTCTGTGACCACCAGCTTGAAAGTAGCCACAGAATAGACCAGCTTCGCCCAGGCTAGTCATGATACGATCACGATTGTCTACAAATTCAGGAAAATAGAATCTCTCCCTTGGTATCCCTACGTAAATCTTACCAGTTCCTTCGCCTATTTCCATTAGCACCTTTCTACTAGCTATAGGTTAGTGCCAAGCCCAAATCAAAGGAGGTCTTTGCGCCTACAGATTGAGGCGTGGCTGAAAGAGCGATATAGTAATAGTGGACAGTTTCAGCAGTCTGGTTGCTCAGGGCAAGAGTCTCACCAGTGTTGTCACCACCAGTATTACCAGTATCGTCATTGATAATAGTCCACCCTGCCAAACCTGATACACGCTCACAGGCATAAGCTGTGATACCTACAGCCTCGTTGGTCACAACAGCACCATCGAAGGTGTAGAAACGTGCAGCACTTAGGGCTACAGATGAAGCATCGGTGAACTTTACTCGGAAGGTACATTCTGTATCTGCGAGGTTTGTGGTATTGAGGGTAGTAGTGCCACCACCCTTGTCGAACTGAGTGCCTGAAACATACTTGACGTTCTTGCAGTGGTTGGTCCCACATTGGTCTGTGCCAGGATCGCCATTACCACTGTGAGTACCAGTTTGATATTCTCCTACAGTAACAGGAATGGTCAGGTCAGTAGCACTACCAGCGAAGACAAGAGTATTGCCTACGCCTGAGTCCATCCAAGCAGGGGTGTTTGCATAAATTTCCCAAGTAAAAGTAGCCATCTTATTTCTCCTTATAAAAGATAGTTTGATTGAGTTGGACGTTCCATTGTCACTGTCTGCATGACAATGATTGATGCTCGATGGCTAATCTACATTCTACGTTCTATTATACACTAACCCTAAACCAGTCGAATACTGCAACAGAGTCATCATACCCAACAGGATAAAATATCTTGTCTATCCCTATGCCAATAGAACCCATCGTGAAGCCAAGACTACTAGTATGATATAACTCTGTCCACGCTCTACCATCATCACTATAATAGAATCTAAAGGTTGAACCATCATAGCCTATACGCAAATACATTTTGTTACCATTGAACTCAATATCAGCTAGATGCTCAGCCCAAGTGTTAGGATCAGAAAAGTGCTGAACTCGTATACGAGGATATTCATCATATCCAATAAGAATTGTAGTGAACTCTCCAGGCGTAGCCTCTCCTATAAACAAACCTATTCTTGTATAGTTACCACGCCAGCCACCCCATGATACTTTGGTTCTCAAATCAAATGATCCCTCTGTACATGCTTGATAAAGTATAGCCCACCTCGTAGAGTCCCACCCAGGATGCTGTAAATATAGGCAATCCTCTTTTGTAGTATCTTCATCCCAGGTATCTAGGTAGCTCTGATTGTACCAAGTCCATTTGGCATCGAGAGAACCATCGTCAAACTCGTCATCATAGGCACTTGGAGATTCTGGAGGGATGTCTACCCAATCTCCACCAGTAGCTACAGCAGTACCATCTATCCATTTACCAGAAACAGTATCGTATACAAGAGCAGCGCCATTTGTAGGGGCAGCAGATATAGAGACATTAGGAATGTCACCCAACTCACCAACACAGGGAATCCAGGTCTCATTTAGCTCATCTCGTATATATAATAGCGCCATTGACCACTCCCCTATTCTGGTTGCCTAAACCACATCTGACCTGGGAATGGATCAGATGGTTCATCTTGACTATACACAGGTTGAGTCAATTCACTCATTTTTACAACTGTGCCTGTGTGTGCTCCAGCATGTTCATAAGTAAAATCATCCATTTGAACATAACTATATGTACTTGCATTTACACCCAAGAAGCTACCTCTGATTATGGTATTTGTCAGTCTAGCATTGAATAAGGTAGGGCGATACCAGACTCTCTCCCCATTACCTCTAGTCATCCAGAAATATTGGGGCTTCAGAGTAATACCAAAAGCACGAATAGAGGCTCTATGATCGTTCCATAAGTAGTGCTCATGATAGCCACCACCAGTATAACAACTACCACTTGAGTTCCCAAACTTTGTCATGCCACGTAGCCCACCAGTCCTAGTCATCCAGAAATAAGTATATTCAGGCTGAATCTTGTAATTCCAGTTTACACTAGTCCTTATGTGCTGTCCTGCTGGATATCCAGAACCACTTGAAGAACCAACTCCATATACTTGAGCAGTTCCAGCAATTTCATTATCCTCTTTGTCAAACGAGAAGTGAATCATATCTCCTGGTCCATAATCATCTTCGTCAGTACCACCACCATAGAGATTCCTATTCGTGTCTTCCACACCAATTTTTCCATCCCAAAGAGTTCTAGTCTCAAAGGGTATTTCTGGAATATAGGTCGGTGACTGATCGCCAATAGTACCAGCCAAATAAAAATGCCAGAAACTCTTGTCCATAATAAAATGACCTGATGAGTTACCACGTTCAAGATACCCTAGATCATGATTAGAACGATATCTATTTACTTCTCCAAAGTTAGAACCATTGGAGCCAGAGTTCAACCATCCATTTGCATCTTTCTCTTGTGCTGCTGAGCTTCCTGAACATAACCACCACATGTCTATATGGTCATATGTTGCACCTTCATGATATGCTTCATCAGCATTGTTCCCATATAGCGTAGACTTTAGAACCATACAAGCTGCATCACAATGAAAGTAATCATCGTACATCTCGTAAAACTTACCATAAAAGTGTAGGTCATGTTTAGACATAGCATGGTCACAGAATACTAAATAATCATGCTGATGTAATATGTCATCATCCTCACTATCATGTCCTGCTGGAAATGCTGGTAGAGCCATTCCACTATGAGTCCAGCCTATTTCAGCTTGAGCAATATACTCTAAGCCCTCACCAGGACCAAAGATATTTCCATAAAGACCAATATCAGCATTGATTAGGCACGAGTCTGCTACCCATGTGGCTGACATCTCGGTATTACAAATTCCAATTCCACTTCCAGAGCTTATCCCATAGCAATTGACAGTAATATCACGCATGAAACCATCACCATACAAAACCATACCTACGTTATAAGCACCAGGACCAGCGGTAACAGGATGCTCAAGCGTAAGACCCTGAATATACCAACCAGTTCTCCAAGTAGTTTGACCAGTGATCTGTGTCTTTGTCCTCCCTTTACCAAACACTGACTGGTAATACCAGAAGTCAAAATTTCCAGCGATTCCTCCTGTTGGTGTATCTGGAATCCAGATAGCCCCATAAATATAGCAAGCCTCAATAGCACCCTGAAGACCAGTAGCATCGACAGGAAAGTACTGTGGTTTTCCTAATTTCACAAACTCACCAGTGCTCTCACGCATCCAGTAGCCTTCTTGATAAACCTCAATCTGATCAGATTCGTAAACAGGGTCTATAGGACCTTCTGGTCTTGGAAGCTGATCGTCAAACATATTCTCGATCTGCTCAAATCTCCCACTGTAATCAATTCCTGGGGCTACTACAGTAGGTTCTGGTGTAGTGAAGTCTGTATATACTAGTTGACCAACTGAAACTGGACCACCTACCAGCTTGAGATTGCGATAGATTGCGCCATTAGTAGACAAGCGCACTGATACTCTGTCTTTGATCTTATCGATCACAGTTGATGGATATGAGTTGCCCTGACGCACTGCTGCTCTGGTGCTACGAGGAATATTTCTCATAGTTCTTCTCTTCCTGATACTGTAAGCGTTGGGTTATTATCACTAGCACTAAAGGATAGATTCGTACTTTCGACAATTGCATCAGCATCTATATGCTGATTTGTTCCACTAGCAATGAAGTCAATCTCAATAACATCTCCGACCTCAATTCTGATATCAGGACGCATATAAACTGTATGTGCGCTAGCTTGCTCTAGCAATCGCTTTATTGTAAGTTTGGCTGCACGCACAGCACCAATTGTTAGATTAGGCATCCTCATTACTTTGGTAGCAAAGCCATACTGAGAAAGAAACTCAGGTATCTGAATGGCTTGCGTATAGTTGCCCTGAATAAGCGCATCACTGGAGCCACTTCTAGGATACTGAGTAGTATGCGTATGTCTCCTTGGTGGAAATACAGCAATCCTTTCCCTAGTAATTTCATACCAGTAAGCAATGCTTCCATCAACACAATGACGTGTCTCGATAGGACGTTCCTGTATGACCGAACCTATAGCAGATTTTCCATCAGTCTCAAGATCAATGTATATAGCTTCTCTCCAATCTGAAAGCTCAGTCAAAACAACATCTCTAAACTCAACACTATCAGATGTCCTCAAGTAAATACCACAAGTAGATGGATATGATATTGCTCCTGCACTAAATGTAAATACCCAACTGCGTCCAATGTCAAGTGTGGTGAAGTTATCATGATAGATAACTCTTATCGGTAATTTGTTAGCTGATAAAAGGCTAAATCGTACAGAGTCAAGAAGCTCACTCCCCTCACCAGTTCCAGTTATAGCAATATAGTCTGCCCTATAAGTATCTGAAGCAGTCTTTGTAATCTTCACAGTTGCCTGATAGCTGCTTCCAGAAGTAAGAGCTACTATTGCATCTGTAGTAATATCTACCCAACTATTAGTGCCTAAGTCATTTATCTCAAACTCAATATCTATTCCTTGAGCATCATAAACAAAGCCTACTGGATATACAACTTCTGCACCTGGAGTACGACTATCTTCAGTGACATCACCTGGGAACGTAGCTGAAGCTCCAGCAAATTGACTTATCTGTCGTATCAAGTCTTTGACATTTAGCTCTTCTTTACCACTAGATGCACGATACCATTGAAGCGTCAAATCTCCTGGTATGTTATAGCTACAAATAGTTCCAAAGCCATGCCTCTTGTACTTCCCACTAATCAAGCCACCCTCTTCTCCAAACACAAGACCACCTGTAGTATAGATTCGATTCGAGCACCACTTGGTATTTTTGGCAATCATGTCATTGTAAGAATAGTGACGACTACGACCATGAAGTAGTACAACTTCACCACCAGTGGTAATCCAGCATCGGTAGAACGATCCAGCAATAGTGTAGCAGCCACCATTATCACTAGCTGCTAACTTACCAGCATCGTCAAAGCAAGGGTCTGCTCCACCGCCACGCTGCCAGTCATGATATATATACTCAAGACCTCTTACTTCTGTGCCACTTATCTTATCTACTCCATAGGGAGGCTCGTATATTCCTGAGTTTCTGAATTGATGTGGTCCAAATACTTCCGCAACAGTTACTTTACTCGTATACGAGTAAATATTGCTTTCTATCTTCGCCTCTCCAGTACTGGGCCAGTCTGTAAGGTCAAAGCCAGGAAGTATAGCAATCGCATCTGAGTTATTACCAGATTCATTGCCACCATAATCAAGACCAACGATCTCGAACCAAGGTACTAGCTTTCCACCCCAAACACCACACTTCTTGCTTATAGTATCACTTTCATACATCCATCCATCAACAGTAGACCACTCATAAGATAGCTTTTCAACGAGAACTCCACTCTCTTCTAGCCACAATGCAAATCTACCATCGTGATGAGAGAAGCCCATAGTAAATGTTTCACCTATTGTAACTCCAACAGAAGCAAGTTCAGTCTCTACACAGTCTCGTACTTTGACTATCTGAAACTCATGTTTAGTCTGATCGTATCGTCCTATGATGTGACTGCTACCAGACTTGGCTAGTCCAACAAAGCCAACACCACACACAGACGCACTTGGAATATCTTCATCCTTAGTCGTCATCCTAAACTCTGCTACTTGAAAGAAATTCCACGCATCGTATGGCTTTTGAGAGAACATGATATAAGGTCGCCTATTCCCTGGCATGTTTCTACCATCTGCAACCTGTTCCCAAGGAGTATTCGCATCAGTAAAGGCAAACTTAGCGTCAATGCCAGAAAGAAGCTCTATCCTAGCAGGACAGAAGTCTGTATTTGTGCCATCAATAATAATACCCAAACCTGTGAGTGTATCGTCCACAGCTATACCACTTCCAGTAGGAACAACTACAGTAAATGGGCTTCCATCTCTAGCTGCATAACTTGGATAGCTAATATCCCATTGCTTAGAGTCTGCTACATAATAATGTTCTGAACCACTGGTAGCTGATCTGTAAAATACAACAAGGTTTATATTATCGTTGTCTCCACCACCATTAGGGTGACTCCAGCCATATACCTTGAATGTCATATCTCCAGTGATCTTAGGTTCTTCCTGTATATTTAGTGCAGTAATAATATCTCTACACTTTACTCCATACGTATGAGCAGCAGTAACATCAAAGTGCGATACCCCGCCCTTCTGCATTACATTGAAGCCCTCTACTCCTAAACTAGTTTCTTCCCATTCCTCAGCACTCCAGAAATCTATGATAAGGCTATGGCGCATTTCGTATACATCAACAGCAGGATATAAGTTTCCACTATCCGATTCAAGGTCATCGTAAACAGATGACTTAGCAAAGAACTCTGTATAGTAAGGAGAATTTAGACCAGAGAGTAACCATTCACTATAGTTGACTAAACTTATATTTAGCTGCCTTGCCCCCTGTGCAGTATCCACATTTACACCATTTATGATGTAGGTAGAATAAGGAATAAATTCACTTCCAGAAGTGGTAGTATAGCCTAGCTCTAAACTTATTCGTGATCCTTCATGCATGTATGGATGATAGGCATAATAATCGTTTCCAGATCGTAGAACTAACTCTGCCTGTTGACCACCAGTCTCCCTGAAGCTAACAAAGTCCACCATTGGAATATTCATGATTAGACCTGAGCCAGATGTGTCAGCAAACACATAAGTAAGAGTAGAGCTACCTATACGATTGGCACTTCCAACATGAAGCATCCCATTAGCAACCTTAGCCAAGAACCTATAACCCAAAGACGATACATAAGTAAAGTTATCCATTGAAAATGAGACACCATCAGTAGATGAAAGTATCATTGTATAAATATTGTTTGTACCAACCACTTCAGTACGATGGAATTGACCAACAAGGAATATCTTACTTCCCGATGAGTATGCATTGCAAACTCTAAACTCACACAATGATGACTGGAGATTTGTTGGAACACAAGTAAATATGTCACTCCAGACATGAGTATCAGTATTGAACATAATTCCATCTACTGAACCATCCAAAGGATTACTCAAATAGATACATATATTTTCACCAAGTTGAGCAGCACCAGAGAAGACACCAATAGATTGTGCTGTACGTGCGCTTCCTGAAGTGTACATGGTATAGTCTACAGCAGTAGGACACATAAAGCGTCCTGGCGATTCATAAGAACCTACGCCATACACAAATATACTTGGTCTAATACCACCATCATCGTCATAGAGTACTACACAACTCGTATCCGAGACAGCATGTACAGCCAGGATATCACCACCAGCAGTCCCTAAGTTATCGCTACCACTAAAAGGACTAGTGCTCTTGCTAGCAACGCCACTCCAGTTTATGCCATCTCGTCTTACATCGTGTCCAACTTCTCCATAAAAGATATAACTACCATATACTCCAGGCTTTCCACTAATAGGCTGAGTAGTCGTCACAGGAGATGAATCACCTTGCAGACAATATCTTAGAGATGCAGAACCTAGCGTTTTGTACCAAGTCACTCCTGATCCAGAAGTAGGAGAAAAGCTAAGCTCTTCAGGATTTGGATTGTTGAAGTCACTACCAATAATCTCAGAGACTACATCACTAGTATCTACACTATCGAAATGAATATAAGACGGTTCTATTGTGGCTCTAAATAGAAACGCCAATGATGTTGCACCTATAGCATTGTCAATGGTTGGAGTAGTGTCTCTCATTTATCACTCTGGTACAAAGTGTAAGGTAACTGGATATAAGAACCAAGCATATTCGCTACTAAGAAATACTGTAGCTGGTTGAGGCGTTTCTTGACCGACCATATAAACATAATGCGATCTGCCAAAGTGGTCTATAAGCATAATCCTATTGGTTGGAGTCCCATAGGGATTATTCAATCCATATAATCGTTTGAGTTCTTCCTTGTCTCCATATCCCACTTCTAGTTCCGTATCTCTTACCCAAAGATTGTATTGATGTATTTCATAAATCGACCCTACAGCATGGTCAATTCCACCAGCAGCAGTGCGATTGATATTACCTGATTTATCTCTGACAGGTTTATATCCACCTTCAGGTACGCGAAACTTTCCACCACTACCACTACTATCATATAATTCTATATAACCATGAGATGAGCCACTTGTCATTGCTGTATCTCCGCATCAACCGCATCAAGCATACGGTCAATAAGTCTATCGTTACCAAGGTTCACAATAAGATGGATTATTTGTGGTTGTCCAGTATTTCCATCTGAAGAAGTAGACACTATCGTAGCGCTCCAGGGATCACGAGCCATAATTCTTCCAGCTACATCTGGAATAAATGGTTCTGGTCCATTCTCACCGACAAGATAAGTCTCACCTGGGTTGACACGTCCACCATGTTGCATAGGATGGGGTTTGCTACCCTTATAATTCTTTACATGATCTTCGTAAGAACCTGTATATTTCTGTCCACATACAGGACAAGTGTGAGTATCACCACCACCGCCACCACCATCTCCACCATCACCCTCTTTTCCAAGAGCCTCTTGTAATCTTTCAACATCATTGACAAATGTTGTGAAATTAGTACCCATCTTGTCGAGTGAAGTTGCTAACTTAGCTATTGTTTCTTCGTTGAACAAAGCATTTTCAGAAGTAGCATCCTGCGACCACTGAGAAAACTCTAGCATTATCTTGGCGTTCTCAGCATTGATAGCAGCATAGCCAGCAGCAGATTCGGCAGCTTTTAGCTGTAGCGCATGTTGCTCTTCCCAATACTTTCTATTTAGCGCAACCTGTTCCGACTCAAGAGCTTTGCGTTGTTCATAAAATTCTTTCTGCTTGTTGAGATTCTCTTCTTGCAGATCAAAGAGCGAGTTCTGGTAGCCAACTTGCTGAGCAAAGCGTTCATCCTCAAGTTGCCATAGTTCTTTCTGGCGAGACTTTTGCTTATCAATCTGCTCGCCTTCCATACCATACATGATAGTCTCACGACCCATCTGGCGCTCAGCCAAACGTCGATCACGACCAGTCATAAATCGTACTTGCTCTTGGAAATCTTCTTGTCTCCAACCCCATTGCATGCCACGAGTCTGAGCCTGATAAGCCCAATCCTGCTGTTGCCAACCACGCTGCATGCCCATCTGCTGTTGCTGGAAACCTGTTGTAGCAGCAAAGTTCTCACGACCAAGAGCCAGTTGTTGCCCTTGCATCTGGAATCCCCACTCAGTTTGTGCGTAGCCGAGTTGCCTACCACGATCTTCTAAAGCCCAAAACTGAGGTTGGTATCTTCCTTGAAGTTGCACTTGAGCTAGCCCTATACCAGCCTGTGTAGCCGACTGTTGTGCTTGCTGATACTGCATAAGGGCTTGCGCTTCCTGTTGACCACCACCAATCAGAGCATTTATAAGCTCATTGCCAGTAGTGCTATATTTCTGTTGCCATCCCTGACCCCATATTCTATTAGATGTGTTATAGCTAGATGTTGCTACAGCCTGAGCCATATTCATAGGCGTAATAGCCAACATCTGTCCACCCATGCCAGCAGGACCTTGTTGAGACCCAGGCATCATCTGTCCTTGTGCCATTAGTGATGCAACTTCTGCTGGAAGAGCAAGAGATGAAGTACCCCAGGGCATGCCAGTAAGACCCCTAGCACCAATATCAACCATTCCCATATATAAAGGATTTAGTTGAGAACCACCCATCCCAGGAAGCATTCCCCCCTGCGTCATTGCCAATGCTGTCTGAGGCATGTCAAGCATTGAAGCTGCTGTCTGTAGTGGATTTCCAGAGAATAGTCCTCTATACTGACGGAACTGTACTGGATTCATTTGCGTAAATGCTCCACCATATGTAGCAGCAGTTTGAGCATTCATCCCGCCCATCATAAATTGCCCTGCTATCTGTTCACCAAACTGTGTTTGTGCTAATTGCTGTTGAGCTTCTAGTCCAGTGATATTGGGTGCGTACTGAGGACGAAAACCAAACATTGAGACAGTTTGAGTCTGAAGCTGAGAAATCATTCCAGGCACAACAGCTTGCTCTTGTATCTGTTGCATCTCTTTTAGTTGAGCTTCAATATTAGTTGCTCTTGTTTCATACTCAGCTAGATCAGGAGCAGCAGTGGTTTCCAGTCCTAAAGCCTTACGCTTTGCCTGAAGTTGTACCTGTGAACTATACGCCTCGAACCATCCAGTAGCTTGTATATTACTAAGTTGCTCTCCGTATTTTATACCCTGCTCTAGTTTCCAATTTTCAAATGTATTGCCTTTGCGAACATCTTCAAAATATTGAGATTCCTGTCTACGCAAATACTCAGTCTTTAGTTGTGCATCCTCTGATCTAGCACCAGGCATAGGCATCGGTCCTGTGGCTTGAGCAAAAGAAATACCACCACTAGATACATCTATTTTCCCATAAAGAAATTGAGTAGCAGGATTCGAGAAATCTAATCCAGCCTGAAATTTAGCTTCTCCCACAGATAGCATTCCCTGGGGAACAAATGGAGTTGCAGCCATTCGGTCTTGCATAGCTCTCCTAGCATTCTCCATAACAAACGATGGAGGAGCACCCTTGGGATTCCATAATTCAGGAGATTGTCGTTTCTGTAATTCTGCAACGCCATAGATACCCATAGCCCCAATGCCACCAGCGACAGCTTGCATTTGTTCGCCAGCTACACCAGCGCCCTTTGATTGCGCCCATTGCATTATGGCTGCTGTATTTCTAGCAATTGCACTTTCGGTTGGTTGTTCTATTACATTTCTACCAAAGAGTTGAGAGTATCCTGTAGCACCACCACCAGGAGCATTAGCTTGGAATATTGACATTCCTTGAAGCTGTGACATCATTACTCCATATGCCTCAGGGTTGAAACCTCCTTGAGTCAATTGAGCAAATTGTGTAAATCCTGCCTCGCCTAATGTAGTTCCCCTTCTAACTTCGTAAGCACCAGCAGTAGCTAGAGCTTCTGTACTAATTCCAAGATTTTGTTTTTGTACAGATGCCACCTCAGCAGCTAACCTAGCATAGTATGGAGCTTGAGATTCTGCCTTTCCATATTGAGATATTATGTTAGTAATAGTTTGCCCTTGCTTCCTACTAGAAAGAGCCTCAAGTAGTTCTGTCTCTTTTTTGATATCTGGATTTAGAGAGGCTGCAATTTGCTGATAGTTAGAGCCAAATCCAACTAGTGCCCCAAGTCCAATCCCAATTGCTGCTCCAGGTAAACCACCCATAAGACCACCAGTAAGTCCATAAGTAGCAGCACTAGTAGCCATAGAGATACCAGCAGTTCTACCAAGATTCTCTCCTCGTGCCTGTCTTATAGCGAGGTTCATTGATGTTCCCTGAACATCCTGCGTAGCGCCATAGATACTCAGTGCTTCATTTGCACCCATAATACCAACACCAGCAAGCAGAGCAGCAGTATTAGATTTCTGCTTACTCCATCCTAGACCTTGCTCACCAGTGAGCCATGCAACCATACCACCAGCAGAAATACCAGCAAGAGTTGAAGTAGCAGCTTGATATAGAGGCTGTTGCTCCTTCATAATTATATTTCTAGCACTCTGCATTGCTAATCCACCACTACCACCATACTGAGTAGCTAGAATACGCTGTTGTTCCTCCATTGGAGTTATAGCTTGTTGACCACCAGCAGCTAGAAATGGCTGAGCCATCTGTTGTTCCATACCCATACGTTCAGCATATCCTGTATATGCACCCGTAGCCATCAAACCACCGATCGAGCGCATGTACATCAAGCCAAAGCCACCAAATAACTTTCTTGCCAACATGCCAACTCGTGATCCACCCTTATCTGTATCGGCTATAGCTTCTTGGGCTTGACCTTCTTCCTTCTCAGCTTGTCTCCTTAGCTTGTCAGAAGTGAAAGCTAAGTCAGCTTGTTCAGGAGTTACTGCGCCAAGTTCAAGGAGCTTCTTTGCTTTTTCAGCACCTACAAATCTGCCTCCCTCATATAGCTCTGGAGCTTTCTGTTTAGATATAGCTTCCTTAGACTCCGCTTCGATCTTTGTTTCACGAGCTTCAGCTAAACGCTTCTTCTTTATAAAGTCTTCATATTCCATTTCTATTCCCAAGCCTTTTTTCTGAGCTTCTTGTAACTTATCAGAAGACTTGGTTAGATCATTGATCGCAGAATCAAATTTCTTCAGACTGTCAATACTAGCCCCTAGATATTTGGAGAAATTAGTCTCTGGCTCATTACGAAATGCACGAAGAGCTTCAGCAGTAGCGACACCCTGAACCATTTCTTCTGCCCTAGATGGAGTTGCAACAGTACGTGTAGTAGGTTGAGGTCCAGCAGTAGGCTCAGCCTCAAGTGCATGAAGTTCTTTCTGTAGTTCTACCCTTCTATTCTGCTTGGCTTCTATTTCAGTCCATCGAGAATCCCATTTACCTTTGCCTTCTGGTGCAAACAATTCCTTAGCAACAGGCTTGATTTCACCTTCGAGGATACTAATATTCTTCTTTGTTGTTGCAATCTTTGTAGCCCTAGCTACATTAGTTGCATCGTACTGTTTTTGTTCTTCTTCAGTAGGAGTAGGGGTATATGTCTCCTCTTTTTCTGTTCCCATCACATAATCTCGTAGGTCTAGTATTTCTTGCGCTAGGAGTGGATCAGTAACAGCAGCACTTTGCGCCAATGATTCCCAACCACCAGCCTTACCAACCATGCCAATTACTTGACCAAAGGAACGCCCGTACTCCTTGACCTGTGTTGCTCTTTTACCCATAAGACCAGCACCAGACAAAGCGCTCATCCATTGCTGTCTTGGTAGCTCACGTTCAGCTATGGCGAGATAATCCTTGGCGCTTGGGACACCTTGAATATGTGTAAGTAAATCTCCCTTTCCAGCCTTTTCAATTTCTGCTCCAAGTACTTTACGAACATCGGCTTCATACTTCTCGACTGTCTTGACACCTACAGCCATTATGTCAAATTCCTTACGGAGCTTGATTTCATCTCCCATAGGATTAGGTGTCTTTGATGCACCCTGAAATACAATCTTTCCCTTACTCTTGGCAATAGCTTGCATAGCTCCAGTAGCATCTTCAAGAAAAGTAGCTATATTTTCCTGCGACAATGCCATTCTTTCTATCTGAGTCCAGAACTCTGCTGGAATAACTTCTGCATTAGCTTGAGCTACAGCTTCAACCTGAGCTTGTGCTTGCTGTGTAGTTGTATTACCTACAGCGAGACTCTCTTCTCCCCACTGAGCAACAGGATCATCGTAGAATTGTTCACTTCTTGCACTAGGAGAAGGAGTAGCATTACTTCCAGTAGGTTCACCAAGACCACCAGCAGCACGTTTGACCATAGCTCCAATGGGTAAATCAATTGGACCACCTTCACCCACTCGTATACGAGAGAGTATTCCTCTTGAGGAACGTAAGTCTGTACTACCTGTCATTCCTCTACCCTCTCCACGAGCAGCTCTAGCTTCTGGTAGATGGCTTGAAGGAACAATACTTATGCCACTCTTAGTAATTTCAATATCTTCAGGACCGCCTTCACCAACATGAATGCTGCTCGATCTATCTTCCCACTGACTTTCAAATCTTTCTTTCCTCATCAATTCTTTGGGTGACCACTGAGTAAGCCACTCACCTTTTTCAATCATTTTGTTCAACATACCACTAATTCTTGTGCCAGGAGTTTCACCACCAGCTTCCCAATTCTCGAAGCCTGTTACAACAGGTAAATACTTACGTCTTAGATTTGGTCGCCTAGCGGTATTGACATAAGCGTTTTCTTCCCATGCTGATTCATACAGATGTCCTAAACTACTTCGATCATCATTAGCCAATCCCCAACGAGTTGATCTACCATACGCCTCGTTTAGTATTTGCTTATATGGTGCTTCAGTTATTCGTGCAGCAGCTTCCCAATAAGAAGCAGCTACTTCAGTAGCATATAAATCTTTCCACCACTGAGGATAAACCTTAGCCATTCTTGGTGGACGTAGCTGGAATTGGGATGTACCCTTAGGTCTATAGTGTGGACTAAGACCCCAATCTTGCTGACCTACCAATGCTCTAATATCGTGCTCAAACTCAGGATTTCTAGCAAAAACAAAATGACCTAATTCATGAGCAACTGTTTCCTTTACAAAACCATATCTACCCTCAGGACTAGCATGTTGAGCATATCTTTCTGTACCCATTCCTATAATACGAAGTTCGTCTTTTGGTGTACCAGGAATATCAATAGGATAATTAGGACCTTGAGCAAATTCTCCTAGAACACCTTTGGTATGCTCATAGGCTTCATCAGAAGTATAGCCTTTCCTTTTCATCATCTCGAAATAGCTTTGAGGTGTTTTTATAGTTACTTTCAAGCCCAATCTCTCAGCAAGTTCTTGAGTAACACCAAGTTCTCCAAGTGCTCTAACGGTATTACCAATAAACTCACCAGATAGAGAAATCCTATTAGACAACCATCCACCACCAGCCATTCTAGGAAGAGCACCAGTCTGTTCACCGACTCTTTTTAGAATTTCAATATACTCAGGTTCTACTGCACCTTCCATACGTTTGTAGAAGCGTAGTCCCTCAGGTATCCTTCTACTCGAAGATAAAACACTATATAAGTGCGCTGCTCTAGCACCAAAATATTTTGGAGTAAAGTAGTTAGACTCAACATTCTTTATGTAATCTACGTACTCTGCTCTTTCCTCATCCGTATAAGGTACATTGATCTGTGGAAGTTCTTCCAGCCCTTTCGCTGTAGTCCAACGACCAGGAGCAAGTGACAATTGGAAAGAACCACGCAAGGCAGCATTGTACATATCTCCAATACGTTGTTTGTCTTTTATCCCCCAACCACCCATAAATGTTTCCCATTCGCTCGGTGTACTTTCTCTAGCTTTTTGCTCAAGACCCCAGGCATACGATAACAACTGCATCCGATATCGATATTGTTTAGTATGAGCCACAGCCTGTTCCGCAGTCATTGGATTTTCTTCAGGAGATTGTGTAGCTGCTTTAGCCCATCCTGCTGGTTGCTTAGTATCAACGATAACAAGATTGCCACTATTCTCATCGTACCCAAGAAAGTCTGGAGTACCATGAATCATAGTATTGCTAACTCTAAACTGAAGATTCTTTCCTGTGTCTACCTTACCAACACCAGATAGTTCAGGATGTGCATCCTTATATTTCGATTCATAGGTACGTCCACCCACTATAGCTTCAGGAAACCTAGACCAGTCAACCTTGACTAATTTTGCTCCCTCGGTCTCTTCATCACCCATAAGCATTTCAAGACCAGCAGATCGTAAAATAGCCTTGTAGACAGTTTCCATCTTTGCGCTTTGATAAGGAGGAGACCATCCTTGCTCGGCTAACTTCTTGGTTGGAGGTCCAAGAGTACCAAGTTCACTGGCGTGAATTTCTGGAATCATCTTTATTTTTTCAGCTTCAAAGAGTTTTATAGCTGAAATATGCCTTTGTATATATTCCTCTTCAGCAAACTTAGTTTCTTTACTTATTCCACCTGTAGTAGATTTATAGGATGCGTAAACACCACTCATAGCCTCTAAACGATTTGCACCAAGTTGTTGAAGTTCCTCAAAATCCACAGGATCAAGTTTATCCGTAGGCGACATGGTAAGGGCACTTAGTATTCTAGCCATCCTATACGGCTTAGTATTTACAATGTCTCGAATAGGAGTCATCTTTCCATCTAGCCAAGGCATTTGCACACTCGGATCATGAGCAAACTCAGGAAACTTATTCGTGAAACGATTGATAGCCTTATATGCAAACATGAGATAATAAGGAGAGTCAAAGCCAGCTTGACCAGTCTTTATCATCTGTTTGATGATTAGACCACGATCGTTCAATACCTCAGGGCTAAGACTCTTGATTGATGCTTCTGAATAATTCAATGAACGATAAAATGCTTTTGGATCATTGAGAGCAGATAATACTTCTCCTTCTTTTCCTGGCACTGAGAACCCCATCGCTAACATCTCATTAGACATTAGCTCTGGATTATACATAGTCAAGTCTTCAGACTTTTGTGGTTGTCTAGCAAGAGAACCAACAAGTTGGTTCAATAAATAATTTGTTTTTGTTAGACCAGGACCACCAGCCTTGGGCCACGTTCCTCTAAGCTCCTCTGATGGTATCGCTATTTCATTACCTGGACCTTGGTCAGTCAATTTATATCCAATACGATAACTTAGGTTTCCTGGTTCTCCAGTAACTCCATAAATACCGAAGGTATTCATTACAGTCTCTAGTTGAGTGAGACCATTCTTTACTGCAAGCATACGATCTAGGTACATTTGATATGACAAACCACCTCTCTCGTATGCGCGAGCGGAAATACTTGGATTAGATAAATTTATTTGCCCTTCACCACCTCTACCGCTTGCAGTTTCTCCAAGTTTTGCAGTCCATCGTGTATAGTATGAGCTAGCCATACCAGCATAGTAGCTAGTCACAGAAGCAGCAGCTTCCATAATATCTGATACAGGACTTGGCTGTGGCTCTTTTGTGTACCTCTCGGTAAGACTAGAACTTCTATTTAGTATTCCGTTGAGATAATCAACTAGGTTCTTTCTCTGGACATCCAAACTACCTTTGGAACTGGAAGTGCCAATATTTCCAAACATATACTGCAAAGAAGTATCAATACCACCCTTCGTACTAAAGAGAGCGTTAGACCTATCATTGAACTCGTTGAGAACATCATTAGGTAATTCCCAAGCATGAGTACCTTTACGTATCATTCTAAGAACATTGACCTTATATGGATCGCCATCTTGGTCTCCTACAGAGACACGATTTCCACCAGAGCCAAGAAAGAATAGGTCGGAAGCTGCTGGACCACCTTCAGGCACATCAATACCTTTAGCCTTTAGATGCTTAGCAGAGTGAACTCGAATTGGAACCATAGTGTTGATTCCACTAACATCAGGGAATCGTTGGAACAATACGGGAAGATAGGCATCAACACCACTATTCAGCCACTTCATAACACTAGTGATTTCTTTTCCATCCATGAAACCACCATTTGATAGGGCTGTTCTCAACCATTCATCAGACGCATATCCTTCACCGAGTTCCAGTTGTGATAGTCCCTGATATCGTCCACCACGAGAGCCAGGAAGAGTAATGCCAACAACATTACGCATAATTTCTTTAGAACGCTTGCCTTCTGGATTGAATGCAGATGTAACTCTCTTGAAAAACTGATTCCTTGCTGTTCCAACAGTATTGACCATTGAACCTGGATTCGATGCAGCAGACTCAGCTACCGACTTTAGCAGACGAATATAGTTATCGCCCATATAGGTCTCAGTCATGCCTTCTTCAGCACCAATACCATAATGCTCGATATCTAAAATAGAACTTACTTTAGGAACAAGGGTAGAAGTGTTTATATCGTAAATAAAACTTTCAGCAAGATTTGTGCCAGCAGTGTATTTGCCATATATAGGCATGTTCAATGGAATGTTTTCCATTAGTTTCTTGAGGGTTACAAGTTTAGCTCTATCAGTCTTCTCCATCTCTGCTAGATTGATAGCTTCAGAGACAGCACTAGCAAGATCAGGATTGAGTTCAACTGTATCTGCTGGTACTATAATATCCTCTTCTCCCATCATCAATGCACGCTGAAAGGGTCTCCAGAAGAATAACTCATTCCATCCCTTTACAGATGGTGGTGGCTCACCCTTCTTACCATAAGCCTTACGTGTAAGTGGTCCTAGCCATCTATTAGGATCACCCTCTGCTGTAAGCCCCATAGAAATAGCAGTACGTGGGAAATTACGCATCACAGACTCAATAGCTTTAGGTCCTAGGTATCCAGACTGCGAAGAATACTCAGGAGTATATACTGTACCGACTTGCATCTGAATCGCTTGCCCTTGCTGTACCCTATATCTCATTTGGTACAAAGGCACGTCCATTACATCCTCGCCAAATACTTCAGTAGCTTCTAGCAATCTAGCAATAGGAGGCTTGTAAGGTACAAATTCAATATCTTTAGAAAAGTCCTTTCCAAATTTCTTTTCTACACCAGAAAGAACACGTTTGAACTCATCCATAGTCTGCTGTGTATAAATTGTTCCACCAGCCATCTGATCTATTGGAATACCAATACCAAAACGCTGTCTAAGTGCTCCAGCCTCAGCCTCAGGAGTTTTGAATATTTGTTTGAATACATCAGCGAAGAGAAGATCGGGAGAAGTATGCGTTCCAGTTTCTCGCTCCCAAATTCTAGCCATCTTTTCAAGATTGATACTAACACCATAGGTTTGACCTTTTGGAAGACCCTTGCCAGCATAGGCATCTTCAATAAATTCTTTCACAGCACTAATGGCACTAGAATTAGAGTTTGGATTCTTTGCTATAAGAGTATCAACAAAGTCGAGTTGAGTCTGCATGTTCATCACACCAAAGGATGACATGAGAACACGAGTAGGTATCTTAGCCTCCTGTGTTAGAAAATCTACAGGAGTATCCTCAGTTTGACCTAGCAGTCTTAGCTTCATTTGTTGATTTAGCTGCTCGACAAATCCTTTGACACCTTCTGGTTTCATGCCAACTGGCAACAAACGTGCTGTAGGAACAGTAAGATAGACCTCAGCAGGATTATCTGTCTTCTCACCACCCACATGCATCTTTCCACCCTTAGAGCTATATTGAACAACATTCAGAACACCAGCATATTTATCCTGAAGAGCTTTTACAAATCTTTCGGTAGTCATCAACTTTCCTTCTTCATTACGGACAGGAAAGTTTGAGAACTCCCCACTCTCAGAAGGATCGTAATATTCTGGAACATGCAAAGTCATCATACCTGGGACTATTGAATAACCCTTCTTCTCAATAAGCAATGGAGTAGTAGGATATACTGGTTCTCCTGTCTCTCTGCTTAGCTTTTCGTATTTCGCTCTCTGTTTTTTACTAAGTTTGGCAAGATTAGCTTCATCAGGATATTCACCAATCTTCTGCATACCCTGTCCTGGCGATATCTGTTGACCAGTTAGATCGTTGAAGCGAAGACCTTTCTGCACAAGTTTCTTTAGCTCGTCAATAGTCCTAGTGCCAAAGACATATTCCTCATAACCTTCCTCACCAATAGCAACGGTTTCGCCCTGACCAGAGGCACCACTTCTCCACGCTCCAGCAGACGCAAATACAGCACCAGGCTGATCTGGTTGATCTACTAGAGCCATCTGTTTTGAGAAAACAATATTAGGCTGAGTTTCTCCTGGCATAACAACAGAAGATAAAGTCCAGCCCGATCGAATACCGCCAGCCTTAGTAGGTTTCGTTGGTGTAATTCTTTCAAGCCTACCAGTATTAGGATCGCGCATAAATGGCACGTCTGCTGTTTCACGAGCACCAAATACAGTAGATAGACTCTTTAGAGTACCAGTTATGCCACGAGGCTGAAACCCATAAAGCTCTTCAGTACCCATCTCTGTTTCTGTATAAGTGCCAGTTGTAATTGGAACCCAAGACTTCCATTTTCGGAGTTCAGGTCCGAGTCCTGCAAGTTGTGGGAAAGCACCGCCCTTCAAACGCTTCAACATGTCCATCACATATCCACGTCTAGCCTCTTCATCACCTTGTACAAAATACCGAACTGTTGAAGCCATAAACTGACGTTTACCACTTAGCGCACTTGGTCCTAGAACACCACCAGCAGCAGGATATAAAGCAGTTTCATGTTCTTCTGCACCCCACTCTCTAGCGCCTGGATATTGATATTGTGGTGTACCTGTTTGATATACTGACCATGCGACTTGCTGAGGCGTCTTGCCACTTTCACTCGACACAGAATAAATAGACTTTATATAATCAGAGAATACATCAATAGGAGCATCTATTTTATTGGAGCCAGCAATATGACGAGCAAATCCAGGCATAGCAAATGTTCCAGGCTTAGAGGATGCCATTTCAATTGTCTGACCAGATACGCTACCTAGTCCCATACGTAGGTCTAGGTATAAATCAGACTCTCCACCCCACCCCGCTGACATTCCCTTGGACACAAAGATACGAAAGAAACCCCCAGGCATAGAATTGGGGGCGACTGCAAAGCTATAGCCCTGATTACCAAGTTTTCTGGTAAGGTCGTCTACTAGCCTTCTGATACCAACTTCATTGGCATTCTTACCTTCGGGGTCAAAATAATCGCTACTAAGTGGCATTAGGTTTCTCCGCACCAGACTGCTGAATACGACTCATGGCTTGAAAAAGCGCTAGGGTGTTTTTGATAACACCTAACATGCTTAGCCAAATATGAGGCTGGTCCATAACGCCACCAGCTACCAGTGGCAAACCAGTCTCTTTCATCTGTTCGTACTTCTTTAGTTCGTCTGGCTTTTCAGCCAAATCTTCTGGTGCGAGTCTAATGCCAGCTTGTTGCTGCTGTATCATTCCTAGAAAAGCAGCTATTCGATTCTGTAAATCCTCTAAAACCCCCTCTAGGAGTCTTCCCCCAATTGCGGTTGCCAGTCTACATTCACTTCAAGTACGCAATCATGTATTTCTGTAGCAACTGCTGGAGGTAGAACGTCCCAGGCTTGTCTAAATTTCTCTTCACTTATTTTACCATCTGAGCTAAAGTTGAACAATAGTTTATCATTAGCTCCAGAGATATTACACGACTTCAGCGTAAGCATAACTTCAATCCGTTTTAGTTCCTCAAAACTAAAGCGCTGAATCCATCGTACAGTATCGCCATCGGCAGTATCTCTAGCAACCTCACGAATGATCTGCGAGAATAGGGCTGCTCGGCGTTCATGATCTCTCTGAGTAGCCTGACGAACAGTAATACGCGTAGGTTCTCCTTTGGCGACATCATACAACTTATCCGATTTCTCAAGGATAAAGTCTTTCTCAATAGGGACATCTAATTTGATAGGCATAATTGAATCTCCTCTACTTTCTCGTATACGAGATGGAGAGGGGCAAGGGGTGTAACCCCTCTCCTATTCTCGTTGGATAAGGCTAAGCTGATGCGTGAACGCCTTGGGCTAGAATCGAGTTCAAGTCCCAAAGCCACAGCAAGAATAGCACCTTTCCTGTGTGTGGATATCCTCCGAAGGTGACACGTATTACATCAGCAGCGGAGAAATACAAACCATCAGGAGCGGTTGTCTGCGAGCTTGCAGCAATAGCACCATCTGAGGTCTCAGTCCACTCGTTATTAGCAATCAGACTGGATGCAGCACCATCTTGACCGAAGTCAATAGTACCTTGATCGAGACCATCAATCATAATGCCTTGGGCTTTCTCAAGCCAGAAGCCAGCAGGGATAGTGTAAATGTCCTGAACACCAGAACCAGACGTAGCAACGTCAACAGAAATAGCCACAACTTGAGGGAGGTAGCCCTGTCCTTCCATTGACGCTGGATCATGGGTCAGTTTAGTACGTACCAGTGGTTGAGCCATCTTATACCTCCTAAGTGGGCCAATTGTAGTTAGCGTACTGGTTCATCAGCGTGAAGAGGACGTAATCTCCTGAAACATCAAGAGCAGTACCAGTGAACCTCATCATTACTGCATTGTTCCCTGCCAACTGGATACCACCTTGCAGAGCTAGCATAGCCTCTGTTACAGAGATTTCCAGTGAGTAAGGTAGAGATTCTCCTGGCATGTTGATAGGAGATTGAGTCCTGAAGCTGATTGCCTGGGTGAAGGGCTGAGCGCTCCATGTCGTGCCACTGACTGAGCCTGTAAGAATCTTGCGATACAGGGTTGGGTCACGCCACTTGACTGTGAGGTCCAACGTAACAGCACGAGAAACAATGGTCACGTCATCGAGATATGGAGAACCATAGACCTTCTCCATACGTGGATCGAGGGGCATGTTCTGAATACCTACTTGGCACTGTACGACTGGCAGTTCCCCGAAATCAGGAACATAAATCCAGCCACCTTCATTCGTGCCGATCGGTACAGAAGTATAATCCTCAAACTCACCATACAGAGGGTCCCATCCACCAGCAGAACCAGAAGTGATACCCCAAGCAGGAGTAGGCTCTAGCAAAAATTCACGACCAAGAGCATCGACACGAGCAGAGACTAAGCCATCGTTGGGGAGGGTCAATACAAGATTGGTAATCTTGCAGTCTTTATAGAGTTCGCCAATATCCTGTCCAACAGTGTCGGAAGGAATATACTTGCGAAATCCCATCCAGCGTACTAAGCCTGGGGATGCTTGATTTATCCTCATGACGTGATTCTTGATTCCACCACTACCAGAGGTAGAAGTTGAAGAACCAAGAGCACCAGCCAGAAGCCAACCAAGAGAAGCCTCTAGCCGAGGGTTGATAGTTGCACCACCACCAACCATAACGCCAGCCTTGTAAGGCAGCGTAGGAAGTGGGCGACCACCTACTTCAGGGGGTCCAAGACGCTGATCGTCCATCACTGCCAGATCAATGAGAGTCGCCTTGTGGCGATACCATTTTCCTGTAGCAACAGCAGAGCCTTTACCCGCAGAAGGACCAAAACCGAGAATACCAGCTTGAGCAACAGTAGTCATTTTGTGAGCCTCCTAATAAGGACGTTCAGTTAGAGCTTGCCATGAGATGTATCCCCTCCACAGGAATTGCTTAGGAGGACCACCACCTTCCATGAAGGTAGCTGAATACACGTACATGTTATAAGCTTTTTCACCGAAATCATCGACTAGACCATTTATCGGGGCACGTTCTAACCAGTGCATAGTACGACCAAATACAACTTGAGCAATGTTAGCAGCAATATCTTGCTCGTACCTGTCTCTGATAAAGTAGCACCCAACTTCTGCCTTGCCTCTCCTCCACCAAAGATGACCTCCACCAATTTCACCAGAAGGTATAGTCAGACCTAAGTCTTGCATTCCTGTAGTTCCTATCCTTGCATCAGGGTCTTCAGGGTTCTCTGGATTGCCAGCGGATACCCAAACATAGATGTTGTAGTCCAGTGGATTATCCTGAAAGCGATAGGGCTTGACGATCTTAGCCTGGGTCTCATCACTAACTTCAGTAATGAGTTTTGTCTCAAGCCAAGTTGCGATATTGAGTACAAGAAGGTCTTTGATATAGTTCATGATCTTGACTTCTGGAAAGGTGGCATCATCTTCATCTCTTGCAAGAAAAGCACTCTGAACCATTCACTTGTGTCTTTCATGGGATTCATTTGTGGTGTTCCGCTGTCTATACGTTGTTTGAATGGACCTAGCGTGGATGTATCCACAATCACAGGTGTGATAACGATACTAGCAGCGTAATAGACCATCCCCATGTGTCCACACGCAGGAACAGCAATCACAAACGTGTTCGCATTGGGAGTAGGTGGTTTTGACCAGAATCCATGATAGTGTACAGTTACAGGGTCAGTGTTATCTGTGTAAGAAAGAGACAGAAAGCCTTTCGGATTTTCGATCCAGTCACAGTCCGATAGGGATGCGGCGCGTGTAGTTCCAGCAGTCAACGTAGCCCGATTGAGATACTTACCATCTGATATTTGGACAGCTTGTATCTCGTACACGTTAGAAGGAAGTGTATAGACACCAGACGAGCCAGAAGTTAGTAAGACACTCTGGTAGTTTGGCAACCAAGGAAGGATAGCATCATGGGCTGCACAAATGGCATCCCAATAGATTTCCTCACTGTACGTACTGATATCGGGGTCCGATATCAGACGACCAACCTTCTGAACGAGTTCGGCATACGTAGACATTACTGGACACCGCCTACACCCTTTACGCGGGTTGTGCCAGCAGTGAAGACCACTTCCATCACTTCTGGAGTGAAGGGTTGGTAGCCGATCCGCTGATCGTAGCTGAAGCGATAGATGGCTTTGAAGTCATCAATCGGGTCAAGCTCATAGAACAGAGGTTGCTGAGCAACGCCAGCAACTAGAGCGTTTGGTCCACCGATGAAGATGGATGCATGGATATTACGAGCTTTGGTAATGTAGCCAAAGACACCACCACCAAGATCGTTGTCGTAGTCAACAAGGAATGGAACATCTAGGCAGATACGACCATTGACAGCATCAATACTAACGATGCGCCGATTTTGGAGCTTACCTTCCTTGAAGTTCACGCCACCAGTAACGCCATAGGCGCTAGTGACAGACTGATGGAAGGTGATGATATCGTTGACTTCCAGGGATGCGATAGTACCTGTGGTGAACGTGCCAAGCTGGATGTAGTTGACTACACCAGAGGCAGTCTGACCAGTAAGATAAGTACCATCGACTTTGACAGTACGAGGATCGGGAGCACCATCTCCAGCCTTGACAGCTAGAGCGATAGGAGCACGAGCAATGAGTGTTCCACAGTTCCAGAGAGTACACTTTGGAGTCTGGACGTACCTTACGTTCTTGTACGAGCCGACTTCATAGTTCAGAAGAGTGCGGTCATTCAGGTACTCACGAATGGTGATCCATCCCTGATTTTTCTGCATGTCGTAGATCACACCAGGGGTAGTGTAGCATACGATTGAACCTTCAGCACCAGTCGGTCCCCATGCACCAGGGACATTGCGATACGTCATACCTAGCTGGATATCTGAACCCATTTCAGGATCGTACTTGTCAAGGGTACTGATTGCAGCGAAGTTCAAGGCACTACCTGAAGTGCCATACAGCGAATACCCTGTAACAAGAGAACCATCAATGAGTGCATTACGAGCCAGCAAGTCATTCATATCGACTTCCGACTGACCTAAAGCACCACGAACAATGGCACGTAAACCAGCTTTGCCATTCTTTTGCCAGTAGGTAATTATGTCATCATACTTGTGGTATGCGATCTTGTTACCATTATGGTCAAAAGTTATCTGAACCTCTCGGCTATCCAGATGCATTGAGGGCATCCAGATTTGACGAGGGGACAGAGGCGTAGTATCAGCATGGGGATCAAAAAGCTGAGTTACTGTCATTTGTGTTGCCCGAACATCACCAAGATTTTTGGTAAAGGTGATTAGGGGGCGAAAAACAGATTTGAGTCGCCAAATATCAATCAGGTCAGGGTCCAGCCAAGTGCGCTGGTTCTTATCCATGATTGAGAAAGGCTCATCACTATAATAGAGATCAAGGTCTCCGACAGCCATAGTAGCCTCCAAAAATTACGTAGTTAGTTTATCCCACTCTTCCACAAGCGCATCGTACTTTGCTCTATCCTCTGGCGATCGTGATCCAGCCAGTCGTTGCAATTCGGCATAGATTGTTTCCTTAGAGCGTCCTACTGGTAGGTTTCCTGCGCCTGTTGGGGCAGGACCAGCACCCTGGATTTTCTGTTGGACATTCTTATCTATTGTTGTGCCAAGAGCAGTCCTGAAGGCAGTAAACTTGGTACGCATTTCTTCTTCAGTTGACGCTGCTGGCAATAAGCCTTGTGCCTCGAAAGCTGATAGATCAGAAAACTCAGATAGTATGATCTTGGTACGCTGAGCATTGGCTTCGTGGGTACTTAGTTTAGCAGTGAGGGTTTCCTTTTCCTTGATTGCAAGGTCCAGGTCAACCTTTGCTTTATCCAGTTCAGCTAGCCTCTGCTTTTCAGTTTGAGTCAAAGATTCACGAGACTCCAAGAGGGTATCACGTTCAGCCTCAAGAGCTTCAAGCCTCTTTTGATTCTTATCGAAAAGTTTCTGCAAGCCTTTGAAACGCTTCTCGTAATCTTCTCCTGGTTGAGCAGCGACAGTGGTCTTTGTGACCTCTTCGGTTGTCTCAGTAGTATCAGATTCGTCAGACATGATAAATTACTCCTTTTCTGTATCTGTAGATTTGGGATTTGATTCAGACTTCTCAGAAGAAGAGACTGTAGTCATCCCTTGATTGATAGGCTTGGGTTTCTTTTTAGGTCCACCTTCGCCTCCAACTTGGGGCTGCTGTACAGCCTGTGCCTCTGCAATCTGCTTCATAAACTCGATGATTCCTTTCTTCTCTGCGTCACTGTCTTGAATGTCTCCAAGAATATTGAACAGAGTCTCAGGCGAGGAAATATTCGCCCCCATACGTGCAACTACCTCATTGATAAGCATTTCTCGATCACGAGGTAGTACAGGCGACCAATCTTGCTTCTGTCTTAGGGCTGCGTGCTGTACCCCTATTCCAGACTCAGGACTTTTTATCATAAGCATGCGTAGTATCATCCTGTTCAGGAGATTCAATCCTGCGGTCCAGAACACACGCTCAGACTGTGTATGCCACAACAATGAAAGCATACGCATAGCAAGAGTAAGTCCAGAACGCTGTGAACCTTCATCCTCACCATCAGCTACTTTAGGAATGAAAGCACCACGTCTGAACTCATTGTATAGAGACTCAGTTAGAATCTGCATAGACTCTGAAGCACGTTCTTTACGCAAGTCCCATAAATCGGGTACTGTCTCGCTGCCAGCAAAGCCAATAGAATTACCAACATTGACTGCATTCAAGCCAGGAGCAAGTGTTAGCACAGTGGGAGCACCCTGTACATTACGCATACCCAAATAGGCATGAGCGTCTGCGCTCACAGCATCACCAAAGTCTGCAACACGTAGATTCAGTTCCTTGATGACACCCTTTACATGGTCAAACATATTTTCCCCATAGAAACCAGTTACTCGTATATGAGGGATATAGATCGATGGCACAAAGCCGAATGGATTAGGACCAGAAACTTCATACCACTGATCTGCAAAACGTCTTACAGGTTGGTCGTTTACCCATGCCTCATAGATAGCATCAGTCCAGTGTTCGATAAGCCAGGGAATATCAAAGGTAGAAGCAAAGTCACCAGTGTAGCCATTCTCTCTAGCCTCTTGCTGCGAGATCGGCTTGATGAACCATGCCTCTCTCAAGCGGAACATATCGTCAGCAGATGGACGACCAACGAAATACTTAGGATGAACGCCTTCTATCCTGATTGGAAGTTGTCTTAGCTTATCGAATGGATCGTAGGTAGCTTTGAATATACAACCACCATAGACCTGACTCATTGCACCATTCTGCCACTGTATAGCTCGACCATTGCTCTCGAACCATACTTGGAATAGGGCTTCCTCCGCTTCTTCAGCCAACTTCTGTTGTTTCTTGTCATGGAAGACTATCTTAGGTGATACTAGAGGACGATCATCTTCACCGACTTCCCCAAATAGGGCAAAGGTATGTTTTTGTACTGCACCGATCAGTGGATTTATTTTTACTGGATAAATTTCATAATCTGTACCACCCTTACTACGTACTTCTTCAAGGACTTCTCCTGTATACCAATTATCTGCTTCCTGATATATAGACAACCTTTTCTGATATTCATCATAAGGAAAATCAGGAATATTCTCAAGAGAGAAAGGTGGAGTCTGTACTTCAGTAAGAGCTTGTAAATATGCAGATAAATTGCTTAGCATTGTCCATCCTATATAAAAAGATTAGAGTAGAGGGAGGGGCATTGAGGGGGAATGCCCTGCTCGGATATCTACTCTAATCTAATCTAATCTATATACAACAATTATACTGTATTGTCAATAAAAATTGAAAGCAATTAGTCGAAGATGGTCTTCTTTGGTCTAGCGTCCAAGCTCCTTGCGTCCCTGTCCAACGATCGTATAAATCTCTCTTGTATCACTGGTAAGCCCTCTGTCTCTTGCGCTTGAAGGTGATCGAGTTTCTCTTCCGCTGTGCGCTTCAGCCAGCGCCAGACCTTCTCCTGGCTTTTGTGGACCGAGCTTTTGAGGGTCAACACGAAACCATGACTGGACAGCGAAACCCGACATACAATACGTTGCCACCAAATCTTGAGCAATTTTAGTACCAGTAGTATTATCTTTTTCAGGATCATAGTTACTCAGTTGCGACCTCATTCCTGTTACGATTTTGGGCCAGCTAAACAAACCAGCTTCGAGCATAAGTCTACCAGCTATGAGATAGGCTGGCTTACGCCCACCACTAAAATCCATACCT
>Ga0315291_10001703_pt1 | contig 29261 bp, 34 predicted proteins | sample YL17G12_20_MG_FD_203070 | JGI IMG/M metagenome (GOLD analysis project Ga0315291, IMG submission 203070) | Sediment microbial communities from Yellowstone Lake, YNP, Wyoming, USA - YL17G12_20 | ecosystem: Environmental > Aquatic > Freshwater > Lake > Sediment | place: USA: Wyoming | collected...
AATAATTAACAGTCACTCGACGGCTACTGACCGAGCTCATGCTCCTTGTAATAGCCCTCGGCCCAGACTATGAGCTTCCTCGCCTCGTCGACGTCCTCCCACTTCAGCACCTTCGTCGTCTTCCCCTCAGCCTGCTTGTATGTGTTGAAGAAGTAGGCGAGCTCGTCCACCGCCGACTGCGGTATGTCAGCTAAGCTCCTGATGTGCTTGTAGAATGGGTCCGTCGTGGAGACGGTGATGACCTTGTCGTCAATGGCGCCCTCATCCATCATCTTTATGTTGGCTACGGGCCTGGCGACGGTGAAGCAGCCAGTGAAAGTGGGCTCGTTTATAAGTAGCACCGCGTCGAGGGGGTCGCCGTCGTCGTCTAGGGTGTGGGGGATGAACCCGTAGTCGCATGGGAAGTAGGTGTAGAGGACCCTGTTGAGCTTGAAGATACCCCTCCGGGCGTCGTACTCGTACTTGTTCCTGCTCCCACGGGTGATCTCGGTGACGACGTAGACCTCATTCGGCGAATCTGGCCCTGATGGGAAGTCGCTCCAGAAGTTGAACATGGGCTACGCCGATCTAGTTGAGCGCCCGGGGTTTAGAACTTAACGGTTCAGCCCCTCGAGTGCTCCAAGACCTCGTCCCAGAGCCTCAGCGTCTCGAGGGCCTCGTCCCTATCTAGGACCTGGATGACGAAGCCTGTGTGGACGAGGACGTATGTGCCAGGCGTCACTGTTCCCTGCTCCATGAGGTCGATGACCGCCTCGCGCTTCACTCCGCCGAAGTCGACTACGGCTGTCCTGCCCTGAACCGACTCGACTAGGCCGGGTATCGCGAGGCACATATCACCCTTCCTCATACGCCGGGGCTTATAATCCTATTTTGTCACCTATATTGGGAAAGTTTTAATCCCCGTTGCTTCGCCTCGTATCTGTTCGTCGAGGGCGCGCATCATGGACCGAAAGAAGCAGGCGATCTTCCTAGGAATATTCAGCGCGACCTTCATATCGTCCTTCGGAGAATCCCTCCCACAGTCTTTTGCTCCGCTGTTCCTCGCCTCATTGGGGATCTGGGGGATGATGATGAGCCTCGGCGGCACCGTCGGGATGTTCGTCATGAGCTACATCGTCTCCGTCGCCCCGATAGAGTGGGTCTTCTACTTCTGCGCGGCATTCAGCCTCGTAGCAGCGCTCCTCCTATCCTCGCTTAAGGGGTTCTTCAAGGCCTAGAACGGAGCCTCCTCGTCCTCCCTATGTCCAGCTTACTGGTCTTCCTGTCGATGGCTACGCCGTAGTCCCTCTCGGCGGCCTCGGCCGAGACGAATCCGTTCAGGAAGTCGCGGAGCACCTTCTCGGGGTCGCGCCTGAGGGGGTCGCCGTAGCCCCCGCCGCCGGGCGTCAGGACCACAAGCTCGTCCCCTTCGTAGATCGGTACAGTGCACTTCGATGTCAGCTTCGCCTCTTCGCCGTTCTTCCTGCGGATGATGTACTCGCCGAGCGCGCCGGGTTTACCGCCGAGGAGACCCCACGGCGGTATCTTGGTCCTCTCTGCGAGGATGGAGAGAGTGGCCTTCTGGCTGGTGAGCCTCCATCTCCGCTCTATGCCGCAGCCGCCCCTGAACTCGCCCGGGCCGCCGCTGTCGGTCCTTAGCCTGTACGCCTCGAACCTAAGCGGAAGATAGGCCTCCAGGGCCTCGATTGGCGTGTTCATGGTGTTGGTCATGTTGACGTGGACGCCGTCGACGCCGTCCGAGTTGGGCCTCCCCCCGCTGCCTCCGCCTATCGTCTCGTAGAAGGTCCAGGGGCTCCCGTCCCTTCTGGCGCCGCCGACGCTGACGTTGTTCATGGTTCCGAGGCCGGCGGCGGGTATCCTGCCAGGGATTATCTGGCTGAAGGCCTTCATCAGGACGTCGACGTTCCTCTGGCTCGTCTCGACGTTGCCTCCGGCGACGGGGGCGGGCCTCCTTGGGTTCATCATGCAGCCCTCGGGTATCCTGAGGGTGACGGGGCGGAAGCAGCCGTCGTTCACGGGGATCGTCGGGTCCGTGGCGGAGATGAGGGTGTAGTAGATTCCTGCGATGGTCACGCCGAGGGGTGCGTTGACGGGTGCATCGACCTGGGGGCAGGTGCCGGAGTAGTCGAAGGTCGCGCTGTCGCCCTCGATGGTGACGGCGACGGCGATCTCGGCGAGGCCGACCCCAGGGATATCCTCCATGTAGTCCTTGGCCCTGTATACGCCTCCCGGCATCGCGGCGATGGCGGTCCTCATTCTCCTCTCGGAGTAGTCCATGATCGCCTCCATCGCCTCGTGTACTGTCTCAGCTCCATGGTCGGACATGAGTTCGAGCATCCGCCTGATGCCGGTGTTGTTCGCCGCTATCTGGGCTCTGAGGTCACCCATCTGGACCTCGGGCGTCCTCACGTTGCTCCTTATCAGCCAGGAGAGCTCAGGGTCTACCTCGCCGGCCTTGACGAACTTGACCGGCGGGATGATGAGGCCCTCCTGGTAGAGCTCTGAGGAGTCTCCTGCTATGCTGCCCGGCGCCTTGCCGCCTACGTCGGTGTGGTGGGCCTTGTTGGCGGCGTAGCCGACGAGCTCGCCGTCGCTGAATATGGGGGCGATGAGGGTGAGGTCGGGGAGGTGGGTGCCGCTCAGGTACGGGTCGTTAAGCAAGATCATGTCGCCGGGCTCGAGCCTGCCCGCGTAGTGGCCTAGGCCTTCCCGGACGGCGAGGGCCATGGAGCCTAGGTGGACGGGTATGTGCTCCGCCTGGGCTATCAGCCGCCTCCTGTCGTCGAAGAGGGCGCAGCTGTGGTCCATCCTCTCCTTGATGTTGGGGCTGTACGCCGACTTCCTGAGGGCTATCCCCATCTCCTCCGCGGCGTAGATCAGGGCGCCCTTGATGACCTCGATCGTCGTGGCGTCCGGCTTCATCCCCTCAGCCTCCTGAGGATCAGGTCACCGATGCCGTCCATCGACGCCTCCCAGCCGGGGTAGACGACGGTAGTGGCGTCGTATTGCTCGACTACGGCGGGCCCTTTGACCGGTTTGCCCCAGTGTGCCTGCTCCCTGACGTAGACCGGCGTATCAACCCATTCTCCCGGGTCCTCGAAGTAGACCCTGCGCCTGGACGAGGGGGAGGGCTTGACGCCTCTCCGGTGCTCCCGGAGCCTCGGCTTGGGTATCAGGCCTACCGCCCTAACCCTGAGGTTGACGAGCTCGACGGGCTCGTCTTCTGCGGCGTAACCGTAGACCTCCCTGTGCTTGGCGTGGAAGCTGGCCGCTACTGAGCTGAGGCTGCCAACTAGCATCCTCGGCACCTCGACGGTGAGCTCGTAGGCCTGGCCTAGGTACCTGAGGTCCACCTGCCTGATGAAGGTCATCTTGGACGGCTCGACACCCTCCGAGGCGAGGGTCTCCCTCCCCTCCTCCTCCATCTCCATGAACGATGCCTCGGCCTTGCCAGCGTCGACCTCGTCGAGCCTCGAGACCATCGCCCTCGCGTGGTCGTGGAAGAGGTCTGCTGTGAGGAGGCCGAGAGCGGAGAACATCCCTGGGTTAGGCGGGACGAGCACCTTGCCGACGCCGAGTTCATCGGCGAGGGCGCAGACGTGCATCGGCCCGGCGCCGCCGAAGGCGACTATCGAGAAGCCTCGTGGGTCGTAGCCCCTCTCGACGGAGACTATCCTGAGTATCTTGGACATCATCGAGTTGGCGAGCCTGACGACGCCAACGGCGGCCTCCTGGGCGTCGATGTCGAGCTTTGACGAGAGCCTCTTGAATGCCTCCTCCGCCTTGTCCGCGTATATTTTCATGCCGCCGCCGAGGAGCGACTCAGGGTTGAGCCTCCCTAGGAGGAGGTTCGCGTCCGTGATGGTCGGCTCGGTGCCGCCCCTGCTGTAGCAGGCTGGCCCTGGGCTGGCGCCGGCGCTTGTCGGGCCTACCCTCATGGCGCCCCCCTTGTCGACCCAGGCAATCGTGCCTCCTCCCGCGCTGCACTCTGCGAGGTCTATGAACGGGAACCTGACTGGGTAGCCGCTCCCCTTGACGAGGCGGCCCATGTGGATGTGGCCCGCGACCTCGTACTCAGGGACGACCTCAGGCATTCTCCCTCTGACGGTACCGGCCTTGGCGGTTGTACCCCCCATGTCGAAGCTGATGAGGTTCTGCTCGCCGGTAGCTTCACCGAGCCAGGCTGCGGCGATGACGCCGGCTGAGGGACCTGACTCTACTATGGTGACAGGTTTCTGGGAGACGTTCTCGGCCGTCGACAGCCCGCCGTTGGACTGCATAACGTAGAGGGGCGCGGCGACGCCGAGTCCCTTCATCTCCCTGGCTAGGGCTGTGACGTAGGCGTGGATGATGGGCATGAGGACGGCGTTGACGACGGCTGTGCTGAACCGTTCGTACTCCCTGTACTCGTTGGATATCCTGCTCGAGGCGGTCGTGTAGACGGCGAGTCCTCTCTCCTTCACGGCATTGAGAGCCTCCTCCTCGTTCGCCTGGTTCGCGTATGAGTTGAGGAAGGCGACGGCGAGCGACTCGACACCCTCCGCCTCGACCTCGTCGAGGACGGCGTCGAGCTGAGCCCTGTCAAGGGGCTTCGATACGTCGCCTGAGGCCTCGGTCCGTTCGTCGACCTCGTACCTGAGCCTCCTCTCCACGAGCATCGGGGGGCGCTGGAAGAAGAGGTTGTAGACCTCGGCGCGGCGCTGGCGGCCTATCTCGACGATGTCCCTGAAGCCTCTGGTGGTGATGAGGGCGGTCCTGGGGAGCTCTAGGCTGAGCTGTCCGAAGAGTGCGTTTGTTGCTATGGTCGTGGCGTGGCTCACCATCCCGACCGAAGCCGGTTTGGCCCCCTCGAGGAAGCTCCTGAAGGCGTCGACGACGCCCGCCTCGGGGCTTCTAGGGGTCGTCGGGACCTTTATGTTGACCATCTCCCCCGTCGCCTCGTCCAGCGCGACGAGGTCGGTGAAGGTGCCCCCTACGTCGACGCTCACCCTGAACATGACCCCATCCTTCTAACCTGTGATAGAGGCGGGGAGGTTAAAACGGCTTCGAGGGGACCGGCTGGGGGAGCTTCCCCTCCTTCCCGGCGACCCTCTCCACGAAGCGTCTCGTGAAGTCGAGTATGTCTATTGACTGGAGCTCGTCGAGCCCGACCCACCTCGCCTCGGGGGCGTCCGAGCCTGCGACAGGCTCACCGCCCAGCCACTCGCAGAGGTACTCGAAGAGGACGTAATGGTACCTGACCCTGCCCTGCTCGTCCCTGTAGATGGAGTCGAGGACGGTCACGAGCCTCACGGGCCTGACATCGAGTCCTGTCTCCTCCGTGACCTCGCGGCGGACCGCCTCCTCGACTGTCTCGCCGAGCTCGACAACGCCGCCGGGGAGCCCCCACCTGCCCTTGTTCGGCTCCTTGCCCCGTACGGCCAGGAGGACCTTGTCGTCCCTGAAGATGAGGGCGGCTACGCCGGGGATGGGCCTGGTCGGGTACTCCCTGCTCGTGTCTGGTCCCTCAGATTGAGGCGGCTCCGGCCTCTATGGCCTTGAGGTTGATCTCATGGAACTGGGGGCGCATCAGGGTCTTCACGGCGTCGCGGAGCTGGTCGAGGGTGATGAGCTCCGTCTTCGCCGCGAACGCCCCGAGCATCACCATGTTAGCGACTATCGGGTTCCCCAGCCTCTCCGCGATGTCTGCCGCCGGGACGGCGACCTGCTCCACGTCCCTCCTGACCTCCTCCGGCTTGAGGCGCGAGACGACCCTGCTGTCCACAACCACCAGCCCACCAACCTTCGCCGCCGAGGAGAACTTCCTGTATGCTGGGAGGCTGAGGACGAGCATCATGTCCGCCTTCTCGAACTGGATGTCGTATATCTCCTGGTCAGAGGCGATGACTACGCTCTGGGCGCTGCCGCCCCGGGCCTCGGCGCCGTAGCTCCTGGTGCAGACTACGTGGTAGCCGTTGCCGAACAGAGCCTCGCCGAGGAAGTCGGCGGCGGCGATGACGCCCTGCCCGCCTGTGCCGGAGATCATTATGTTCCTCTGCATCACCGCTCACCCCTCGCCTTCCTTCCGACAGCCCGGAGCGCCTCGGTGTACTCTGGGCGCTCCTCCCTGACGAAGACTCCGAGCTCGAGCTTGCCCTCACGGGCGTCTGCGAGCCGCTTGACGGCGCCGAGTTCAGACAGCCTACCCTTAACTGTGTCTAGCTCCTGGGCTTCGACCCTGACGACCCTTCCCAGGGTGAGGTGGTCGACGAGGCTGAGCTTCGCCGAAGCTCCGAGGGCCTGCTCGGCCGCCTTCATGGCCTCCTCGGGCGCCTTGGCGGGGACCGCGTAGAGGTACTTAGCCCTCTCTGATCTGTCCCTGACGTAGGTGCTCTCGGCCCACATGTCGAGGAGCCGTGACGGGAGCTCCTGGGGCGTGGCCCTGATGCCTAGGATGTTCCTCTGCTGGGTCGGGCACTGGCTCATCACCTCTATGAAGGCGAATCCCTTGTGCTGTAGCCCGTCCTTGATGCTGCGGGTCAGCTCGACGACGTGGTTCGTCGTCCACCTCGCCACGTAGGTGGCGCCGGCGCCCGCGACGAGTTTAGCGATGTCGAATGGCTGCTCTGGGTTGCCGTACGGGCTCGTGCTCGTCCTGAGGTCGTGGAGGGTCGTCGGCGCTAGCTGGCCCCCGGTCATGGCGTAGTTCATGTTGTTGACGAGGATGCAGGTGATGTCTATGTTCCTGCGCGCCGCGTGGATGAGGTGGTTGCCGCCGATGCCGGCCCCGTCGCCGTCGCCCGTGAAGACGACCGTCTTAAGCTCGGGGTTGAAGACCTTGGCCCCGGTGGCGAAGGCGATGGCCCTGCCGTGGGTGGTGTGCAGCGTGTCTCCGCGGAAGTGTGGGCTCGGAATCCAGGCGGAGCAGCCTATGCCGGCGACGCTGAGGACGCTGTCGACTGGTATGCCGAGCTCGTCTATTGCTCGGACGAAGCAGTTGAGGATCATGCCGTTGCCGCAGCCGGGGCAGAAGGCTGTCAGGTTCTGGACGATGTACTCGCTCTTCAGCTGCTTAAGCGACTTCATTTCGCCAGCCTCCTGACCTCCGCGTGGATGTCCTGCAGCGTAGGTACGACTCCCCCTAATCTGGTAAGTGAGGCGATCTCGGCCCTGCCACAGGCGACGCGTTGGACCTCCTTCACAAGCTTCCCGGCGTTCATCTCGACGACGAGGAAGGCGTCGACCTTCTCCGCGAGGCTTGAGAACTCATCCTCGGGGAACGGCCAGATGGTCTTCAGCCTTAGCAGACCGGCCTTGACCCCCTCCTCCCGCGCCTTCTTGACTGCGCCGTAGCACGGCCTCGCGGAGGCGCCGAAGCTGACGACGGCTACCTCTGCGTCGTCGAGGTCGACCTTGGCGACGTCCCTGATCCTGGGCTCGGCCTGGAGTATCTTCTTCATAATCCTCTCCACCTTCCCTGCGTGGACCTTCGGGCTCATGTCGCGGACGCCGTTGGGGCGGTGGCTGGAGCCCGTGACCTGGAGCCTGTAGCCCTGGCCGAACTTCGGCATCTCCGGGACGAGGCTCGGGTCGTCCGTGCCGAACGGGGTGCAGCCTGGGCCGGAGGGCGTCTTCCTGTCGATTATCTCGACCTCCTCAGGCACAACGAGCTCCTCCTTTATGTGGCCTATCATGCCGTCGGCTAGGAAGTAGACCGGCGTCCTGTACTGCTCTGCGAGGTTGAAGGCGCGTATGGTGAGGTCGAACATCTCCTGTGCGCTCCAGGGGCTGAGGGCGATGACCTCGTAGTCTCCGTGGGCGCCGTACTTGGCCTGGTAGATGTCCTGCTGGGAGGGGTCGGTGGACTGCCCTGTGCTCGGGCCGCTCCTCTGGACGTCCACGACCACCAGCGGCGTCTCTGTCATGTGGGCGTAGCTCAGGTTCTCCTGCATGAGGCTGAAGCCGGGGCCGGAGGTGGCGGTCATCGCCTTCGCCCCTGCCCAGGACGAGCCGATGACTGCGGCTATGCTCGCGATCTCGTCCTCCAACTGGAGGAAGTAGCCCCCGACGCGGGGCATCTCGCCGCTCATGTATTCTGCGATCTCGTTGGCGGGGGTGATGGGGTATCCGGCGAATAGGCGGCATCCAGCGCGCAGGGCTCCTTCCGCGCAGGCGATGTTCCCGAGGACGAGGTGCCTGCCCGGCTTAAGCATCCTCAGCCTCCTCCTCCACGCTTATGGCGAAGTCGGGGCAGTAGCGCTCGCACCAGCGGCAGCCGGTGCAGGCGTCGGCCGACTCCGGCAGAGCCCCGCCGAGGAGCGTCCTCTTCTCACCGTACCTGAGGTTCTTTCCGCCCCTCGTCTCGCAGATGTGGACGCAGATGCCGCAGCCCTTGCAGGTCGCCTCGTCCACGTTGACCTTAAACTTCTTAGGCAACGGGCTTCCTCCAGTCGATTCCCTTGAACTTGTCCAAGCTCCCGTTTATAGGTAGTGGTGGCGAAAGGTTATTAGCACCCGTGATAATATATTTCCAAAAGGGAAATAAAATGGATACCAAGGTGACCGCTGAGGTACTAAAGGCGGTTGAGAGACCCAGGAGCGTCTCCGAACTGGTCGCATCCTTGAACAGGCGTAGCGAGGCGGTCGTCAGGGCGATCGCGGAGATGGAGGAGATGGGGCTCCTGGAGCGGCGTGCGGAGAAGGGCAGCGGCAGAGGAAGACCGAGGATGCTCGTCTCGGCGACCGATCTGGGCAGGCAGTACCTCGCGGCCCGGTCACGCCTCGAAGGCATCCCCCTGAAGGCGACGCGGGCAGGCTTCAAGCGCGCAGTCGAGGAAGCCCGTTACGCTGCCAGGCTGAGGGAGAGGGGCCTCGACCCCTTCGCCCTGTTCATGGAGCTGAACGACTATGTCAGGTCTGCCCGCCACGCTCCTTGACCTCGTCGGCTTCCTCGAGGGCGCCGGCGTCGACTACATGGTGATCGGAGGCTTCGCCCTCCCCTTCTACGGCAGGATAAGGTCGACGCTGGACATCGACGTGGCCGTCAAACCGCCGTCTGAGGAGAGCTTCAGCAGGTTCGTAGCCCTCGCCCGGGAGAAGGGCTTCACCCCCACCGTCTGCTCCTACAGTAATCCAGTGAGCATCTTCATTGACGAGGCTACGCGGATGGAGGTGGAGCTCTGGACGAGGCCGGACGGCGTCGAATGGGACGAGGAGACCCTGGGGAAGCGGAGACGGGTACAGGGCAGCGGCGTCTCCTTCTGGATAATCTCGCCGGAGGACTTCATCGTCTCCAAGCTCGCCCGCCCTGACAGGGTCGAGCAGGACGAGCTGGACGTAAAGAGCGTCCTCACCCTCAAGGAGTCGGAACTCGACGCGGACTACCTTGAGATGAGGGCTAAAAGGTTCGGCATCTATCAGCTGCTTGCGGAGATAAAGAGAAGATAAAACCTACGGGAAGTTAACGGGTTTCGGCGGCTGTGGGTAGCTGAGTCTGCTCTGTGTGAGCCCGAGGTTAACAAGGGTCTCGGCCAGCCTTATTGTCGTCCTCCCAGGATGAATGAGCAACACCCCGGGATAGTCCTCCTTCAGCTCCTCCGTGAGCCTGTCGACGTGGTCGTTCAGGGCCATGCAGCCGAAGCAGACGGCGTCGGCACCGTCCTCGATGGACTCGACGACGGTCTCCTTCACTGCCTCGTAACTCTCGGCCTTACCCAGTTCAAGCACGGGAATATCCACGGGGTACACGCCGACACACTTCTTCTCCAGCCCAAGGTCCCTGACCTGCCGCCAGGCGAGCCATTCAACCTCGGGCAGCTGGACTATCAGGCTGAACCACTCGGCCAGCAGCGAGGCGACGTGCATCGAGGCCGTCCCGGGCGCAAGGACCGGTATCGAAACAAGACTCCTCGCCGCTTGGAGCGATGGGTCGTGGCCGCCCCAGATGACGATGGCGTCAGCGCCCTCCCTCTCGGACCTCACGACTTTCTCCAAGATGCCCGGCGCGGCGAGCTCCATCTCTGCCTGTGACTCCACCGACGGCGGGGCGTTTCGGGTCGTCACGAGCCTGACCTCGGTTCCTGGCGAGGCGTAGCTGCTCATCAGCTCCTGCCTCCTCCTCAACGCCTCGGGGCCGAGCCCAGAGATCAACATAACCACGTCAATACGCAAATGAACCACTAACCAAACAACGTCGAATCGGGCTTAAATAGGCTCCAGACTCACGCAGGCTTCATTAACATGAAAAGGGGACTTACCAACGAAATGTCCGGCCTCGCCGAGGAGCTTCTAAGGGAAGCTATGGAGAAGATGGACGCCACGACGACCCACGACCCCCAGCACACGGAGAGGGTCTACAGGATCGCCACCCACATGGCCCTGAAGGAGGGAGCCGACTTAGAGCTCGTCCAGGTCGCCGCAGCCCTCCACGACATAGGGAGGCCGTACGGCGAGCCCCACGCAGAGGTCGGCGCCGGGAAGGCCGCCGAGATGCTCCGCCAAAGGGGCTACCCCGAGGAGAGGATCGAGAAGGTTAGGCAGATAATCCTGAAGCACAACTTCTCAGCCAGAGACAGGCTCGAGACGCTTGAGGAGAGGATCGTCTGGGAAGCCGACAAGATCGACGGCTTCGGAGCCATCGGTGTAGCCAGAGCCTTCCACATGCTCGGCGAGAGGCGGAAGACCTTCCACGACTTCGCCTGGTTCGACCAGATCACCAGGCTTCAGCACGAGGCGTTGTCGACGAGGACTGGCAAGAAGATCGCCACGGAGCGCTTCAGGTTCATGGAGGCGTTCTTCAAGAGGCTGAACGATGAAATAGAGGCCTTCTAGCGGCCTAAGCCTCCACTTAGACAGTTGGCCCCAGCTCCTAGGCGGCAACGCATTCAGAGGCCGTCAGCCTTTGTTCAAGAAAGGTTTTACTTCATTCTCTTTTTTAAGATGAATATTGGCCCATTGAGGAGCTTTAAAATGATTTAATGTGCGCTTATGGACCCGCCTTAAATCGATTTTAACGATTTTTCGAGAACTAGTTTAGCCACGGCAGAGTCCTGGATGGCTATCCCTACGCTCTTGAAGACGGTGAGCCCGTCGCCCGGCGTCCTCCCCGGCTTCTCGCCTGTCACCAGTTCCCCGAGCTCCGCGTAGATGTGGTCCTCGGTTATCGCCCCCTCCTTTATGGGGATCATGATGTCGCCTGACTCGAGCCTTATCGCCTCCCACTCGTCGATGACCACCTTCGCGTCCCTGATGATCCCGGTCTCCAGCTCCCTGCAGTCGGGGTAGAAGGCGCCTATCGCGGAGACGTGGACCCTGTCACCGAGCCACGCCCGCTTCACCACCGGCGTCTTCGAGGTGGTTGCCGTGAGCACCATGTCGGCGCCGCGGCACGCCTCCTCGCCGCTCTCAGCCCTCACGACGGGTATCCCAAGCCTCTTCCCCATCTCACCCACGAACCTGTCAGCCGCGGGCTTTATGGGGTCATAGACCCTGATCTCATCCAGCTTCCGGATCGTGGCCGCGGCCCACGCCTGGTTCCTCGCCTGTACGCCGGCACCGAAGACGGCGGCGACTCTCGCGTCCTCAGGCGCGAGGTACTTCGCCGCCACGCCGGACACAGCGCCCGTCCTCACGCCTGTGAGGCAGGTGCCGTCCATGAACGCCTTCACCTGCCCTGTCTCCGGGTCGTTCACCACGATCCAGGCGGCGGTCGTGGGGAGCCCCCTCCTCGGGTTGTCGGGGTAGATGCTGATGATCTTGGTCGCCTGCGCCCCAGACTCCTCGAGATACGAGGGCATGAAGCTTATGCTCCCGTTGTACCTGGGCAACATTATGGTGCTCCTAGCGGGCATCCGCACCGTACCCCTCCTCAGCTCGCGGAAGGCAGCCTCCACCGCCCCTATAGCCTCCTCCATCGTGATGAGCCCCTGAATATCCTGATCCGAGAGGATGAGCATGGATCAACCACCCACGACAGACAATATAAAACGAGCCCAGCCAGCCAAGGGAGAAAATATTTCCGGTTATGAACAGCCACGGCACAAAAAAAAGGGGAGGGGGTCAAACTAATCTCTCGGGAAACGACCCATTTCAATGGAAGGCGCTCGGGAACAGCTCAGTTCCGCCTCCAATCTACGCAAAAAACGCGTATTAGCGTGTAAAAAACGCGGAATAAGGAGTCTTAGAGGGTCTTCATGAACCGCTCTATCCTTGCGACAACGTCCATAAGCACGGGCACCGGCGCCGTCATGGGCACCCTGATGAAGCCCTCCTGCTTAGTCCCGAAGGCGCTCCCCGGGCTCAGCAGCACGTTCTCAGCCTTCTCCAGCCTCTCGACAAACTCCTGGCTCTTCAGCCCCGTCCTCCTCGCGTCGAACCAGGCGTAGAAGGCGCCCTCGAACATGTGGCAGGGGAAGCCGAGGTCGTCGACTGCCTTGCAGAAGTACCTCCTCCTCGCATCGTACTCCCTCCGCCTCTCGTCGACGTACTTGAAGTCGCCCCTCAGGCAGGCGGTGCCGGCGGCGTAGACGAAGGTCGCCGGCCTAGGGGCCGTCAGCCTGTTCACCGTCTGCGCCTGCTTCAGGTACCCATCCGGGACGATGACGTATCCGAGCCTCCAGCCCGTCATACTGAAGGTCTTGCTGAAGCTCATCACGTTGATCGTCCTCTCCCTCAGGTTCCCAATGGTGCTAGGCGCCACGAACTTGTTATCGTCGTAGACGTAGTGGAGGTAGATCTCGTCGCTGAAGATCACCATGTCGTGGTCCTCGGCGAGGTCTCCGACAGCTTCTATCTCCTTCTTCGTGTAGACGCTCCCAGTCGGGTTGTTCGGGTTGCAGACGAGCACCGCCTTCGTCTTCTTCGTCACGTGCTCGGGCAGTCTATCGAGGTCCATGTGATACTTCTTCTCGCGGGGCAGCTCGGCGATGTTCATCTTGACCCCCATGTCCCTGAGCATCACGTAGTGGTTGCTGTAGCTCGGCTCCCAGAGGAGGATCTCGTCCCCCTCCTTGAGCACTGAGGCGAGGGCGATGTAGAGGGCTGCGCTGCTTCCCGCTACGGGTAGCACGTTATCCGACTTGTACTCCGTCCCTATCCACTTCTTGTAGTAGTCGACGACCGCCTCCCTGAACTGCTGGGGGATGGCGGTACCGCCGTAGTGAGTCCATTCCCCGCCCTTCCTTATCGCCTCGAGGGCGGCGTCGATCGCGTACCTCGGGGCCTCGACGTCGGGGTCGCCTGCGTTCAGCCTAATGTAGGGTTTCGAGGACAAACCTGAACACCTAGCTCCCTTTAAGGGGGAGCCGAGACTATTTAACCCTAACAGATAGTAGCCTGCACCCATTCTCGTGGGATCTCGGTTAAGCCTTCGGCATCCTGCCCCTCATGGTTAAGACGACCAGCCCGGGGACGAGTACTATCGCGCCGAGGAATGGGTTGAGCAGCATCAGGAAGACTCCGGAGACGATCAGCAGCAGACCTGAAATAAGCGCGACCATCCTGCTGGGCCGATAGACGACGAGCAGCTCCAGAAGGCCGCCGAGGACGATGACGGCAGAGACGTAGCCCATCAACTGGAAGAGGGGCGTGTCCTCGCCGCCGGTGCCGTCCCATCCCTTGACGCCGGCGCTGATGAAGAGGAGCACCCCCAACACGAGCGGGACTAATGCGATCAAGCTGAAGGCGATCCTTTGCGTCCTGTTGAAAACCGACAAAGCCAGATCAAGGTAGGGCTAACGCTTACTCGTTACAAATAAATTCCGAGGCAGGAAAAAAGGGTTAGAAGAGGAAGCCGTCCCTCAGCGGGTCCTCTGGGTCGACGACGACCTGGGTGAAGCCTGTGATGTATGCGGAGGCGAGCACCTCAGGCACGATGGCCCTGTATTTTCCTAGCTTGACCTCCTTGGCTATCTTTCCCCTCATCACTGTGCTTATTGTAGACTCGAACGCCACCTCCTGCCCGGGCTTCAGCTGCCCCTTCCCATACATAGCCGCCATCCGGGCGTTCGAGCATGTCCCGGCGGGGCTCCTGCAGCTCTGCTTCGGCCCGAAGACGTTCCAGTGCCTGCTCGTGTACTCCTTCTTGGTCGGCTTCGTGTAGAAGGTCACCAAGTCGAGGATGTTCAGCTCGGGATACTCGGGGTGGTCGACCTTGACCTGGTCGGCGATGTGGTTCCTGATCCTCCACCCAAGCGGTATCCACTCCCCCTTGTTCTCAAGCGTCGGCTTGAGACCTATGCTGTCGGCGTCTATGAAGGCATACCAGAGGCCGCCGTAGGCGATATCCGCCTCTACCTCACCAAGTTTCGGGACGTCGAACTTCATCGTCTTCCAGTAGAAGCTGGGGACCCCGAGCATCGCGATGCTCTTGGCGACGCCGTTCTCGACGTATACCTTCGTCTTGACGAGCCCGGCGACGGTGTCGAAGGTGATCTCGGTGACTGGCTCCTTCACCTCGACCATCCCGGTATTCACCAGCGCAGCGCTGCAGCTGTAGGTCGAGTCACCGCAGGCGCTGAAGTAGCCGTTCGTCCAGAGGTAGATGACGCCGATATCGGCCTCCGGGACCGTCGGCTCGGTGAGGACGGCGCCGAGCATCCCCTCGAAGCCTCTGGGCTCCTTCAGTATCGTGCCTAGGAGACCGTCGTAGTGCTCCTGGAAGTACTTCTGCTTCTCGGCCATCGTCTTCCCCCTGAGCTTGGGCACGCCGCCGACGAGTATCCTCGTAGACTCGCCCGAGCAGTGGGTGTCTATGCACGAGAGGTACCTCTTGAACTTCAAACCAACACACCTAAGGGAAGATACCTGAAACCCGTTTAAACCATTATCGCTGAGGTCCCAAAGCGCCTCGTGACCGAAGGAAAGGGAATAGAATACGTTTAAATGATCAAAGGTATAGCTTGACCCTTTCCTTCAGCCGCCTCTCGGCATCGTTTATAGGACGATCTCTGATAATCTACAACGTTGCACCGGAGACATCTCGGCGGCTATGAATGAAAATATGGCATGGGCAACTTTTTAGCTGGGGCAGCATTCTATGAATGAACCTCGTTGGTCTCATTTGAGCTGATCGTCTCCTTCTTCGTCTCAGGCCTGCTTGAGATCGTAGTCCCCCTCCTCATCGCTTTATATCTCTGGAGGAGGCACAGCGCGAGCTGGAGGATATTCTTCATAGGCTGCACGATGTTCATAGTCTCCCTCATCAGGATACCGTTAAACACGGCGGTCATGGATTATTTCGGCGTCTTGCTGCCTGCTGAGTATATATGGCTATTATTCTACGGCTTCCCGTCCCTAACCGCGGGGGTTTTCGAGGAGTCGGCTCGGTTCATCAGCTTCAAGCTCCTCATCAAGGAGCGGGAGGTGAAGGATGGACTGATGTATGGCGCCGGCCACGGTGGAATGGAGTCCATACTGCTCGTCGGCATCAACACGCTGTTTGTGAGCTTGGTCGCACTCCTCTACCCCGGGGTGCTGTCCTTCGAGCAGGTTCTCGTCCTCGAAAGCATACCGGCCTGGCTGCCCCTCGTCGGCCTCTTTGAGAGGATGGTCGCTATCGCCATCCAGCTCGGCCTCTCAGCCCTAGTCCTCCAATCTGTCTCGAAGAGAAAGCCCACATTGTTCGCCAGCGCCATCCTCATCCACTTCCTCGTGAACGTCATCGCCCAGTACACACTCCAGTACGGCATCTACGCCTCCGAGGGTGTGACAGCCCTCTTCGCCGTCGCCTTCGCCTATTACATCTACAGGGCGATGAGCGTCAAACCGGCTCAGGCAGCATCGCCGATTGAAGGCAACCCCACCGTGCCAATACAGTAGGAGAGGTCACAGGTGGAAGGGTTTCCCCTTCCTGAGGGTCTCGCCAGGGATCTTGCCCTCCCACTTCCTCATCCAGTCAAGCTCCTTCTCACGCTCCCTGAGATCGTCTGGCATTAGCTCAGGTATAGTCTCGACGTTGTTCCCTATCGGGTACCAGCGGCCGCATTCTGGGCAGACGAGGACCCCCTCCCTCACCTCGACCAGGTTCAGGTACCTGTAGAGGGCGTCGACCTCCCCCGGCAGCTTCTCGAGGAGCCCCCTTTGGTCCAGATCCTTGGATTTCTCAGCCCTGTCTAGGGCTTCCAGGGCCTTCTCATTCAAAACAGCCGAGTCGTCGGAGCCTGTCTCGTCCTTTATAGTTTTGATTGAAGGCGGGCTGATGGTGCCATCGAGCATCTGCTTGGCGAGCTGCCTGTACTTCTGGCTGAGCGTCTCGTCGGGTTTCCCTGCCTCCGAGGCCATCCTCTTCAGGTCGGCCTCAGGTGTCTCGAGGGTGAAGAAGTAGGCGTCGAGTGGGTGGTGCTTGTCGATGGGGCAAGCGAGGATGTTTAGGAGCCAAGGCTTCAAAGGATATCGTAGAAATGAGGCGCCTAGGAGGTTAAAAGATTATCAGCGCCGCTTGAAGAGCCTGAACCTCTTCAGGTTGGGGAACCCCGTCTTGGCGAGCCGCACCCTCCTGGGGTCCTCCCTCAGCCACTCGTACATGTGCCAGAAGCTCTTCCCCCACTTCTCGGTTCGGTCTGGCCTAGGCTCGTAGCCGAGGTTCCTCAGCTCGTCCGTGTATGCCAGCTCCATCAACTCCTGCGCTCGTCCCTCGACCCTGACCCGCTCGACGCGGTCCTCGCCGTATCGCTCAATCAGGACCTTAGCGGCCTCGTTGAGGACGTCGCCCTGGCAGACCTTGATCTTCTCGTCAGGCTTCGGCTTCAGCCGCTCGACCAGCTTGACGGCTAACTTCGCGGCCTCGCCGAGGTAGAGTCTCTCTTCGAAGACCCCCTCCTTGAAGAGCCCCACGTCGATGAGGTCGTAGACGAAGGTATCGGTCTCCTGGCGGTAGGCGCCGATGATGGCCCCCCATAGGAGGTCGCCTGTGCCGGCGTCGTCGATGAGGATGGTCAAGCCTGCCCCTTTAGCTTAGCCACTATCTCCTGGGCCTTATTGAATCTTATCTGGCCCGACTCGGCGAGCTGCTTCACCGCCTCCTCGACCATGTCGCTCGTGGCGCCGGCCATGACGACGAGGTTCCTGGCGTGGAGCCTCATGTGGCCGTGCTGTATCCCCTCCTGAGTGAGGGCGCGGAGGGCGCCGAGGTTCTGGGCGAGGCCGACCGCGGTCATCGCCTCCCCGAGCTCCTGCGCCTTGGTGCAGCCGAGTATCTTGACGGCGAGCTGTGCCATAGGGTGGCTCCGGGTGGCGCCGCCGACGAGGCCGACCGCCATCGGCATCTCGAGGACGCCTACCAGGTCGCCGTCCCCGTTCTTGCTCCACCTGCTCAGGGAGCGGTAGCGGCCCGTCCTCGCGGCGTATGAGTGGGCCCCCGCCTCGAGGGCGCGGTGGTCCTGGGCGAAGGCGAGGGCGACGGCTACGGTGCCGTTCATGATCCCCTTGTTGTGCGTCGCCGCCCTGTACGGGTCTGCGTCGGCGAAGGCCCAGGCCTGCACGATGCGGTCGACCTTGTCCTCGCCGCCGATGTCCTCCTTCTTGACGACGGCCTCGGCCCTGCATGTGCGTCTGTCCGCGAGGTTGGAGATGATCCTCAGCAGGGGCTTGGCCCCCGTGAGCTCTCCCAGCATCGGCGCGAGGGTCTCCGCCATCGTGTTGACGGCGTTCGCCCCCATGGCGTCCCTGCAGTCAACGAGCAGATGAACTACTAACATCGGGCCCGCGGAGGTTTCAAGCGGCCTAAGCTCCATGTCCTTTGCTCCGCCCCCAAACTTCACTAGGACGGGGTCGACCTCGTTCGCCATCTCGATTAGCTGCTGCTTCTTCTCCTTCAGCTCCCTGACCGCCTTCTTCATGTCAGGAACGTCTGTGAGCTGTATCTGGCCGATCATCACGGGCGGCGTGCTTATTACATTGATGCCTGGGCCGTTCCTCATGATCCGCGCCATGTTGCTCGCGGCTGCGACCACGCTCGGCTCCTCCCCCGCCATGGGGATGAATACGTCCCTGCCGTTGAGCTTGAAGTTGACCGCTACGCTGAACGGGTAGGCGATTGTGCCGACGACGTTCTCGGTCATGTGGTCAGCGGCTTCGAGGCTCAGGCCTCCGCCTGATTTTAGGAGCTTCTGCTCCTCCGGCGTCAGCCCCACCTGATCAGATATCACCTTCACCCGCTCCTCGACGGGCATCTTGTAGAATCCTGATATCCTGCTCGATCTCTCAGAGGACATTTCTTGGCTCCTCTCAAACTATGCTAAGAAAGGATAGGCTGCTAGTATATCAAAAGTTCTTTTCTAGACGATTCTTGGTTCGATGGTTGTCGTATTTAGGAAAAGAAGGTTTTTGAGGGAGCATTGAGGTTTTCAACCGATTACTCCGATGGAAGCCAACGGGAACGGAGAGAAGGGCGTGGGCTGGTCGATGAGGAGGATCAGCCTCTACCTTGGACCACTCCTGTTCCTGCTCTGCGTACTGATGCCAAACAACCCCGCCATGGACGAGGCGGCGAAGGCCGTCGGGCTCACCTTCACGACCGGCCCCAAGTACGGCCTCGGGGTCCTCCTCTGGACGGCGACGTGGTGGATATTCGAGACGACACCCCTCGGCCTAGCCGCCCTCGTGCCGCCGATCCTGTTCAGCCTATCCGGCCTAATAACCTGGAAGGACTCCCTTGCCCCCTTCATGGACCCCCTCATCTGGGTCATCATAGTCGGCTTCGTCTACGCGAAGGCCTTCCAGGTCTGGGGGCTCGACAAGCGCGTCGCCCTCGGGCTGGCGAGCGTCAGCAAGACGCGTAACCCGATGCTCGCGGGCTTCTTCGTCGCGAGCCTCCCGGTCTTCCTCCTCACCATCACAGGGTCGATGACGGCGGCGACGAGCATCGTCCTCGGCTTCGTAATGGCTTTCCTCCTCAGGCAGGGGTTCAAGCAGGGAAGCAGGTACGGCACGGCGACCTTCCTCGCCCTCGGCCAGGCGGCTACCGCCGGCAGCCTCCTCTTCCTCACGAGCACCACGACGAACCTCATCGGCAAGAGGGTTATCCTGGAGACCACAGGCGTGAACCTCTCATTCGTCGACTGGTTCTACGTCGGCACATTCCACGCCATCTTCGGACTGATAGTAACCTGGCTGATAGTCTACAGGGTTATAAGACCCGAGACGAAGCAGCTCCCCTTCGACCCTTCAACTCTGAAGAAGGAGCTCCAGCAGCTCGGGCCGGTGAGCAGGGGCGAGAAGGCAACGGTCGCCCTCCTGTTGCTCACGCTTCTTCTCTGGATAATACCCGGCATCTTCTCAAATATGGCTCTCGGTAATCCGAGCCTTGAGCCGCTCAGCGCGACGCTGAATAAGCTGCTGCCAGAGGCGGCGCCCGCTACCCTCGCCATCTTCCTGTTTCCCCTCGTGAGGGTCGATGGACGCCCCCTACTGAAGTGGGATGAGTTTCTCTCAGAGTCGGTGAACTGGGATGTCGTCTTCCTCGTCGGCGGCGGCATAACCCTTGGGATAGGACTGATGAAGAGCGGCTTCAGCCAGTGGGTAAGCATAATCTTCAGGGACTTCATAGGAAGCGCCCCGAATGAGTTCGCCATATTCGGCTTCTGCTCCCTCATAGGCTTCCTACTCTCATACCCCGCATCTAACACCGGGGCCGCGTCGGTCGCCTGCCCGCTGGCGGCATCGATATCCGTAGCCGCCGGGATAAACCCGATCGGCCCCATCCTGGGAGCGGCGATAGCGACGACGATCCCGAGCACCCTGCCCAGCACTACGCCGGCAATGGCGATAGCCTACAGCACGGGCTTCGTGAAGATGAAGGACATGATAAAGGTCGGAATAATAGCCGATCTCATCCGTTTCATCGTGCTGATCGTGGTCGGGCTGCCCCTGATCAAGTGGTTCATGGCGCTGAAGGGCATAGCCTGAGCATGTCAGCCCCCAATCCTAAAGGTTTAATTCCTAACGGGTCTCGGTTAGATAAGTTCAGGGGCTGGCTTGATGGCTGAGCAGCGCCTCAAGGCGATCTCCGTCGGCGGGACCTTCGATGTCATGCACAAGGGCCACTGGGTCCTCCTTGAGGAGGCTTTCAAGGTCGCCGACCAGGTCCTCATAGGCATAACGACCGACGATTTCGCCGCCTCCCTGAAGAAGCCACACATCATCGACCCCTACGCGAAACGGCTTCAGGACGTCAAGGACTTCCTGGCGGAGAAGGGGCTCCTCGAGAGGGCGATATTCGTCCCCCTTAGCGACCCATACGGGCCGACCATCGACAACGGCGGGCTTGAGGGCATCATAGTCAGCGAGGAGACCGAGCCGAGGGCCGAGGAGATAAACCAGATGAGGGTCTCGAAGGGCAGGAGGCCGCTGTTGATGTTCGTGGTGACGATGATCCTCGCGGACGATGGTAAGCCGATCACCAGCACGCGTGTCAGGCGGCAGGAAGTCGACCGCTACGGCAGGCTCATAGGCTAGAGGAGATAGCCATGGACGGCTCAAGCCGACTCAGGGATCGGGAAGACGATATGATCGCCTTCACGAGGAGGCTTGTCCAGACCCCGAGCCTCTCAGGTGAGGAGAAGGCGATAGCTGGGATCGTGAAGGCCGAGATGAAGGGGCTCGGTTACGAGGTCTCCGTCGACGGCATGGGGAGCGTCGTCGGCAGGATGGGGAGGCGCCGTGGCAGGGCAGTCCTGTTCGACGCCCACATGGACCACATCAAGCCCGGCGGCCTGGAGAACTGGGCTCACCCACCTTACGGCTCCGAGGTCGTGGACGGCGTGATGTACGGGAGGGGGACCGTCGACATGAAGAGCTCCCTGGCCGCAATGATCTACGGCTGTGCCGCCGCCGACGTTCAGGGCGAGGTCGTCCTCACGGCCGTCGTCCACGAGGAAACCAACGAGGGGATAGCCACGAGGAGGATCATAGAGGAGCTCCGCCTGAAGCCGGACGCCTGCGTCCTCGGGGAGCCCACGGACCTGAAGCTGAGCGTCGGCCAACGCGGGAGGGCCGTGTTCAAGGTGACGACGAGGGGGGCGACGAGCCACGCGAGCATGCCGGAGCTCGGCAGGAACGCCGTCTACGAGATGACGCCGGTCATCGAAGCCATCGAGGAGCTGAACGCGAGTCTCCCCTCCGACCCGTTCCTTGGGCCCGGGACCATCGCGGTGACGGAGATCAGGTGCCAGCCTGGAGGCGGCCCCATAGTCCCCGACCTCTGCGAGGTGTTCGTCGACAGGCGGACCATCCCGGGGGAGACCCTCGGGGGCGTAACGGAGGAGCTGATGAGGGTCGCCGTGGGCGCGGAGGTTGAGCTCGTGACCGACGAGTTCACCTGCTACACGGGCGTCAAGGCGAGGCTGCCCCAGTACTTCGCCGGCTGGCTCACGGACAGGCGCCACTGGCTAGTCGGGAAGAGCCTCAAAGCCCTTGGCGGCGTCCTGGGCGGCGAGCCCGGGGTCATCGGCTGGAGGTTCAGCACTGACGGCGTGGCAACCTCCGGCGAGCTCGGCATACCGACCGTCGGCTTCGGATCAGGCGACCCGGCCCTTGCCCATCAGCCAAACGAGCACGTGGCCGTGGCCGACGTGAAGGCGGCCGCGAGGGGCTTCCACGCGCTGGCCGAGGAGCTGGCAAAGTAACAGACCCGCTGCCTACTTCACCGGGTTGCCCGTTAGAAGGCTCCTAGGGAGGCTTAGGGAGGAGAAGATACCCACAGAGATTTCGAACAGCCTTGGCACCTTCGGCTGCAACCAGATCTTCTACCACCTAATGGACTACGTCGAGAGGAAGCAGCTCGGAATTCCCGCGGGCTTCATCCACGTGCCGCCGCTGCCCGAGCAGGTCCATGACAAGCAGGCGCCCTCGATGGCTCTGGAGACGACGACGAGGGCGCTCGAGGTCGTCGTCGACGACCTAGCCTCGAGCCTGTAGCCGGGTTACTGGCTTCTGCCCCTCGCGGCTATCCGCCAGACTGCCTCGAGGCTGCCGTCCCTGACGCAGTGGAAGTAGTCGTAGAGGTTCGTGTTTGTGCAGCAGTGGGTGGGGAATATCTCTATCTTGTCGCCGGCCTTGACGGATGCGCCCGGCTCGACCTTGAGGTGGCCGTGCTCCTCGTTTGCCCTCACGTACTCGACGCCCTCGACGCCCTTGACGACCGGGACCCCGAAGTCGGTTGTGAGGGCCTTGAGGCCTGCGTCGCAGACGGCTACTCCGGGGCGAGGCGTGCTCAGGACGGTGCTTAGGACGGTGAGGGCTTTCCCGAACTTCTCTAGCCCCTCAACCGTGCTATACTTGGCGTCCATGAAGACGTATGAGCCTGCCTCGACCTCCGTCACGCCCGGGTAGTTGCCCGTGATCATGTGGGTTCCGGTGCCGCCTCCGCTGACGATCTCCACGTCCACGCCGGCGTCGACGAGCGTGTCCCTTGAGGCGACGAGCTTGTCCATCGCCGCCTCGGCCTTCGCCCTCCTGTCCTCTAGGCGTGGGATGAACTGGCAGAAGCCCTCGTATCCCATCAGCCCCCGCAGGCTCAGGCTGGCTTCCTTCGAGACCTCCCTCGCGAGGGTGAGGGCTGGCTCGCCCGGGTCGACGCCGCACCTGTTGTTGCCGACGTCGACCTCGACGAGGACGTTGAGCTTAAGGTCCTTGCGCCTGGCGGCTTCAGCGAGGTGCCTGACGTTCGCCGGGTCGTCGACGGCGACGATGACGTCACTGTGCTTTGCGAGGTTGACGAGCCTAGTCACCTTGGGCTCTCCGACGACCTGGTTGGCGATGAGGATGCTTCTTATGCCTGCCTCGACCATCACCTCCGCCTCCCCGAACTTCGCGCAGGTGACCCCTATGGCACCCGCCGCGATCTGTTTGTGAGCGATGATCGGGGTCTTGTGGGTCTTCGTGTGAGGCCTCAGGTCAGCAGATATCCCCCTGAAGGCTTCCGCCATCGTCTGGATATTTTTCTCCATGACGTCGAGGTCGATTAGGAGGGCCGGCGTGTCGATCTCATATATGCTGACGCCTAAATTGACCATAGATTAAACCTCGATAACGAGCATATTAGGGTTGACGCCCACTTTCAGTGACCACCCCGCTACATCCACGTGGTAATCGCTTTTATCATGGGAGAACTGGTGGGCACTCGGAAATGTCTCTTAGGGGCGCCGCCCTCCTACCGCTTCACCCAGGGAAGGCGCCGAGGTGGCTCTTCGGCAGGATGGTCAAGCTCGCGGGCTGCATAGTCAGGATCATCGTCGACGAGTACGGCAGGGACGGCCTGATGCGAAGGCTCTCAGACCCATGGTTCTTCCAGTCCCTGAGCTGCGTCCTCGGCTACGACTGGCACAGCAGCGGCACCACGACCGTGACCTGCGGAGCGCTGAAGGAGGCGATAGACCCTGATGAGCTCGGCCTCGCCGTCGCCGGCGGCAAGGGGAGGACGTCGAGGAAGGCGCCGCAGGAGATAGACGAGCTCGGAACCCGACTCGGCCTGACCGGAAGCAGAATAGATCGCTTAATCTACTGCAGCAGAATGGCGGCTAAGGTCGACAACAGCCTCGTCCAGGACGGCTACCAGCTCTACCACCACTCCTTCTTCTTCGACGAGGACGGCGACTGGATCGTGGTCCAGCAGGGGATAAACGAGGAGGCGTGTAACGCCCGCCGATACCACTGGTCGCCCGAGCACAGGAGCCTCATAGAGGAGCCCCACGAGGCGATCCTCTGCGACACCCGCCTCGAATCCGTCCTCGACATGACCTCGACGGGGAGCGATGCGAACAGGAGTGCCTCCGTCGACCTGGCCAAGGAGAGCCCAGAACGCCTCAGGAGGATGATGCTCAAGCCCCTGCCAGGTCCTCAGACCCGACTCGACGAGTGGGCCGGAAAGAGGGACGCGGCTAAGACGCTGATCATGCCCTGGACCGTCAACTGGGACACCCTGAGAGGGGTCTACGAGTTCCAGCCCCGGAACTACGAGGAGCTGGTATCGCTGAGGGGCGTGGGGCCAGCCACGGTCCGCGGCCTCAGCCTCGTCGCGGAGCTCATCTACGGGGAGAGGGCGAGCTGGTCCGACCCTGTCAGGTTCAACTTCGCCTTCGGCGGCAAGGACGGAGTACCTTTCCCGGTCGACAGGAGGGCGATGGACGAGGCGGTAGATGTCCTCAGGACCGGTGTAGCCTCATCCGATGTGCGGGAAGAGGAGAAGAGACGGGCGCTGAGCAGGCTCAGGGCCTGCGTGCCGCCGATCCCTGACTTCAGGCTCTGATGCCCAGGGCGGAGTTTATGACGTAGGCGAAGTCGGCTGGGCTCGCTCCAGCTATCGTCGTCTTCCTCTCGGCGAAGAAGCTCGCCACGGTCTCCGAGATCTTTTTAGCGTCTGTGGGAAAACCGATCAGCTTGCTCTCGAGCCCCTCGAGGTCGGTCTCGGGGAGGAGGAAGAAGTCTCCCGTGATCTGGAGGAAGCTGATCCTGCCGTCGCGGTCCTCGACCTTCGCCCTCAGCAGCTTGCCGCCCGGGACCTTGTACTCGAACCTCTTCAACCCGCTACCTCCTGTAGATCCACTCCCTGCTCGCGTACCGTTCCCTGAACTTCTTCACGAGCTCCCCCTCATACGGCGTGAGGTCCCCTTGGACGAGTTCTGCGTTGAGTGCCCTCCTGTAGCCCTCCTCGAAGGCGTCGTGCACCTCCTCGAAGCTTATCTGCCTGCCGAGTTCGCGGCGTATCGTGGTCACGCGCTCCTCGGCCTGCTGGATCATCTTGTCGCTCAGCTTCTCCTTCGATATCTTGAGTACGCTGAACATCTCGCGGGCGCTGTAGTCGACGAGGAGTGTGCCGTGGTGGAGCACCGCGCCGTATCGGCGTATCTGGGCGTTTCCAGAGATCTTCTTCCCACCTACGACTATATCGTTTATTGGCTTGAAGTCCGCCTTGATGCCGAGGATTGCGAGGGCCTCGACTATGCCGTGGCAGAGGTATCTGTAGGACTCTACGGGGTCGGAGGAGACCCTGGGGTCCTTCTCGTCCATTACGACGCTGTAGGTTATTTCGCCGGTCGCGCTGTTCAGGACGGCTCCCCCGCCGCTTATCCTCCTGTTGAGGAAGATGCCGTACTTCTTCAGTGCGTCGAGGTTGACCTCGTCCTCAACGCTCTGGAAGTAGCCAAGGGTGACCGCTGATGGCTTCCACATGTAGAACCTGAGGGTGTCAGGCGACTTGCCCTCTCCCCTAGCCTGGGCTAGAGCCTCGTCGACGGCCATGTTGGTGTAGGCGTCCGCCACCTTCAGGTCGATGAAACGAAACTTATCCGTGCCGAGCACCGATGAAAAGGACGCTGGGACGATATATATAAAATGTGAAAGGTTTCAAGAAGATTCCCGTGGAGCCTTGGGATAATGGGGAAGCGGGCTCACCACCTCTCCTTGTGAATCACGTCGCCGGGCTCCCGCCTCGGCCTCCGATCAGGGCTCTGCGCCGGGTAGCCGACGGGGATCATGGCGACCGGCCTCACGTCCTCGGGCAAGCCCACCGCCTCCGCGGCCGCAGCCTCGTCGAAGGCGCCTATCCAGCAGGTTCCTAGGCCGTTGTGGGCTGCCGTCAGCAGGATGTTCTCAACAGCTGCAGCGGTGTCCTGTATGCAGTAGAGGTTCAGGCCTCTGTCGCCGTACCTCGGCGTCGTCCTCTTTGGGTCTGCGCAGACGACGATGACGACGGGGGCGGTACCCATGAAGGACTGTCCGTGGGCCGCTTCGACTAGCCTCAGTTTCGCCCCGTCGTCCCTGACGATGACGAAGCCCCAGGGCTGGTTGTTTCCGGCGCTGGGCGCCAGGCAGGCGGCTTCTATCAGCTTCTCCACCTCAGAGTCGGGCAGGTCCTCGCCGGTGAAAGCCCTGACGCTCCTCCGGCTCAGGATCTCGTCGGGTATCTTCAAATCAAGCACGTAGGGTATCTGTACGGTGCTGAATTAAAACCTGCTCGCGGCGTCAGTATGAACGACGCCTAGCGGCCCAGAACATCACGATGACGGACGCTGCGAGGACCACGCCGAGCACTATCATCGAGGAATATGCCCAGATTTCCTCCTTGATGACCGTTGCCTCGTCTTTGCTGGTGACGTAGAGGCCCGAGGCTGTGATCTTCTCCCTCGTCGCACGGCTGTCGCCGATGTAAGCCTGCTTTGAGATGTCGAGGCAGGTGACGACCATGTGGCTCCTCTCTGGGGAGTTCTGGATGACCTCGAGGGGGTTGCTCGTGCTTGTCAGGGTCAGGTCCACGGGGAGCCAGCCCCACGGCGGCATGTATACCATCGCCCAGCCGTGCCAGCCTATCCCCTTCTCCTCTATCATGAGGTGACCGTCCCAGCTCTTCTCGGAGACGTCTATCCCATCGCTCAGGACGATGCCCACCTGGAGGTATGCCGGGATGCCGAGGCTCCTGCACATGGAGATGAGGAGGATCGCCTGGTCGTCGCAGTCGCCCTTCAGCCCCTTCAGGGTCTCGGTCGGGTACCTTGGCACCTCGGAGCTGTCGTAGGTGACGTTCCCCTTGAGCCACCAGAGCATGACCATCACCTTCCCGAGAACCGTCGTCCTGTTCTGGGTCAGTAGCCGGGCCTTCTCCACCACATCCGTGTTATTCGACATGAAGGTCTCGGTCGGGAAGACGTACTGCGCCACGAGGCTGGGCGGGATATCTGAGACGCCTCCTGCGTCGTTCGTGTTTATGGAGACGTCAGGGTCGTCGCTCGACGCGATCTCGTAGACGACCGCGTAGGAGAGCTTCTGGCCCGGGTTTATCGTTAGGGGTATGCCGCAATTCCTGAGGCTGTTCCCGTCGTCGTCGACGTAGCTGTCCCCTAGGGCAGGATCCGACGACATTACAGTGACTGTCTGGTGCTTGTTGTTCACGAAGAGCGGAGCCGAGGCGTCGTCCTGGTCCAGGGTGAAGGGCGTGTTTCCCCTGTTCTCGAATACGTAGCTCATCACGTACCTGTAACGGTATGTTTCGGCCGCGAATGTGACGGGTATGACCGCGGCGACGATGATGATCAGGAGCAGGGGGAGGGCCTTGTTCCTCAAATCGGGTTTCGAAGAGGATTGGGATGCGGTGCTTATCTACTTTACTTTAACGGCGCCGCGGGAAAACGGGATGGGCAGGGTCGGAGCCGGGAAGAGGGAGGGCTACTCGACGTGGACCCTCATGAGGTCGATGTCGCCCGGGAAGTAGGGGAGGAAGTCCTTGACCGCCCTCTCCACGTCCCGAGACTGTGTGATGTACCTGCCGACGATGAGTACGTCCGCGCCGCTCTCGAGGGCCTTCGGGGCCGTGCGCGGGTCGATGCCTCCGGCTACCGCGATGAGGAGCTTCCTCTCCTTGAACGCCTCCTTTATCTCGGGTATCCAGTCCCACCTCGGGGCGACGGTCTTCTCCGTGTCAATTGCCCTGTGGAGGATCACGCCGTCGGGCAGCTCCTTCAGCGACCTCAGCTTCTCCAGCGGGTTCTCGACCTCCATCATGTCTAGGAACGAGTAGATTCCTAGCCTCCTCGCCTCGTATGCGAAGTCGTTTATCGTCGCCGCGGAGGCGGCGCCGGCGCAGCAGACGGCGTCGGCGGTCTCGTCGAACGCCATGTCGACCTCGACCTTGCCTACGTCCATGGTCTTGAGGTCTGCGATGATGAAGCTGTCCTTGGCGAACTCGCGCATGGCGCTGATGACGTTGATGCCCATCTTCTTGATGAGGGGCGTCCCGGCCTCAAGGATTATGTTGTCGTTCCTCGGGACCTGGGAGACGACCTCCTTGACAGCCTCTATGCTGGGGAGGTCGAGGGCGATCTGGAGGTATGGCGGCCTCCAGAGCCTGGGCGGCCTGAAGCCCATAAGTGGGTGCCTCGCCCTGTCCTTCTCGTACAGGATCTTGTCCCAAGGCGGGTAGTTGGACATGGCCCTCCTGATGGAGAGCTTCGTCGCGCTGTAGTTGTACTGGTAGATCTTCCGTTCGTCCTCGGCCTTCGGGTGGATGAAGACGCTGGCGATGATTACCCAGTCGTCGAGGACCTCCTTGGGTATGATGCCCTCCTCGACGGCGTCTGCGACGGCCCTCGCGACCGCTGCCTGGGCTGGGCCGAATATCTTGCCCGCGTCCGACATGTCCTTGACCGTCACCTTGGGGACGATGACGGTGTGTGGCTTCGGCGGGAGGTTCGGCCTTATTACGGCGAGGAGGGGGGTGTGGCCCATGGAGAGGTTGCTGAGGGCCTGGGCGAATGAGGCACCTACGGGTCCGAGCTTGTCGCCCATCAGCAAGTCGACGTGGGCGACCTCGTTCCCCTTCCCCATGAGGGCCTCGCCTATCAGGTAGGTGCCGTGCGCCTGTGCGCCTGGCTTGTTGAAGTTGTCGATGGACGCCCTGACGGCCTCGCTTATCGAGCCGAAGCGCCCCTGCTCGACGAGCCCCTCAAGGAACCTGAGCTGCTCCTGCGTTACCCTTCCGGGGGCCCTCACCATCCCCTTCTCGTCGCTCATCTCAACCAATAAATAATAAAAAGAGATGAGTATTTAACTCTTACCGGCTCATGTGACCTCTAGGTGTCACAACGTGTTAAAATATCTTTAAAATCAGCGGGTTAACAACGTTGGTGTGTCACAAATTATTATTTTTAACGTCTTATTTCAGGGGTTAAGGACGGATAATCTCATGATCGAGGTTTAGGTGGACCCGTTTGGAGCCTCGACGGTCACAGTGACGTGTAAAATTGCGTTTGGATCCCTCAACTTGTCGACGATCCTCCTCGGCATGTCACAGGCCGCCCTGTCGGAGTGGACCATGAGGGTCCTGTCGCAGACGTAGCCGCTCTTCCTGGCGACCATGTCGTTCGGGTCTGCGTAGGTCAGCGACGGGTGGCCCATCCCCTTCACCTCGAAGACCTCGCCGCCAACCCGCAGAGTCAAAATTATTATAGCTCCGGGCCGCCTCGCCACCTCCTTGATCTCAGGGCTTAGGTCTGATAGGCCTTTCTCGGCTGAGACGGCGGCCACGCAGTCCCCCCTCCTGGAGAGGTGGGCTTCCCTGGTGGTCATCACGGTCGTCTCGTGGAGGGCGAGGATGTTCCTGTGCCCCCTCGCGAGGAAGGTCTCAGTCAGCTTCATGGCTGTCCACTCCGGCGTTCCCCCTTATATGCCGTGCCCCGGGGTAAGGTTTTTACGATGGGTGCCTGAGTTGTTGTAGGCGTTGGGCTGGTAGATCAGTGGTACGATCGCCGCCTTGGCATGGCGGAAGTCGGGGGTTCAAATCCCCCCCAGTCCACCAT
>Ga0315291_10001704_pt1 | contig 29234 bp, 18 predicted proteins | sample YL17G12_20_MG_FD_203070 | JGI IMG/M metagenome (GOLD analysis project Ga0315291, IMG submission 203070) | Sediment microbial communities from Yellowstone Lake, YNP, Wyoming, USA - YL17G12_20 | ecosystem: Environmental > Aquatic > Freshwater > Lake > Sediment | place: USA: Wyoming | collected...
TGTGGATCTTGTGAAGGAACTCGAGCTCAGTCCTTGTGCCATCCTCGGCGCTGAACTCGACAATCAGCCCGTGATCCTTCGCGTACTTCACGGCGGTCCGCGCCCTCTCGACAGCCTCCTCCTGCGTTATCTTGAGCTTCTTCTCGAGATGTGTCTTGGACGTTGCGAGGAATATGTGCACGGAATCGACATCGCAGGCGAGAGCCGCATCGATGTCGCTCTGGGTCGCCCTGCAAAGTCCACATATCTCGCTCTTGAGGCCAGCGTTCGCGATCCTCTTGACCGCCTCCGCCTCCCCCTCAGAGTTGATTGGGAACCCCGCCTCTATGATATCCGCTCCGAGCTCGTCAAGGGCCTGAGCGATCTTTAGCTTGTCATCGCTCGAAAGCGCAACGTTCGGCGTCTGCTCTCCATCACGCAGTGTCGTGTCGAGTATCTTCACTCTCTCAGGCATCCTGGTGGCCTGGAAGATCTGTTTGTTGAACTCGCTCACGAAGATACCTGTGTCTGGTATCTTGAAGGCCGCATCGCCCGTTTCGGTAGCATTCTCACTCGGAGCTTGTGTTGGCATCAAAACACTCTCCAAAAATCCTTCACTGCAGCACTCAGGCTAGGATAAGCAGCCCCAAGGGCAGAATAGTCAGCTCGTTGCTCTTGTGCGGCATTCCTTGCCTCCGTGTTCAGTTGGGTCCCGCCGGATTACGACGTGACAAGGATGGTCATGGCCTGAGTTCATATAAAGCTTTTCAGCAGCCAGGTATGCCCGCCGCGCTGGACAATTGTGTACACCGATTGGTTTGCCAGACCTCCTGCCAACTCTCTGGGAAAGGTTAGAAATATACAATCCATGGTACTGCGCCTGATACCTTTGGCGAAGGACATCGTGGTCGCCTTTCAGGGAGAAAGAGGAGCTTACTCCGAGGATGCGTGTTTCAAGAACTTCGGTAACGGGGTCAAGACGAAGCCGTACCCGGAGTTTCAGTCCGTGTTCGAGGCTGTGGAACACGATGAGGTCACCCATGCCGTCGTCGCCGTCGAGAACTCGATCGAAGGTAGCGTTGCCCAGGTCAACGATCTTCTCCTGGACCATGATCTGACGATATCTGGAGAGATAATCGTCCCGGTGAAGCACTGTCTCATGGCATATGACGGCGCGACGATCGAATCCATCAAGGAAGTGTTCAGCCATCCGCAGGCGCTTGGGCAGTGCAGGAAGTTCCTTCAGAACCACCCGGATTGGCGGATCACGCCGTCATATGACACCGCTGGCAGCGCGAGGATTGTCGCTGAGGAGAAGAGGCTGGACAAGGCGGCGATCGCGAGCAGGAGGGCGGCCAGCGTGTATGGGCTCAAGATTCTCAAGGAGGACATCCATAGTGAGATCGTCAACTTCACTCGATTCTTCGTGCTGGAAAAGAACCCAGGGCCGGTCCAGGGGGCAAACAAGACCTCGATCGTTTTCGCGACGAAGAATGTTCCAGGAGCTCTTCACATGTGCCTGGGAGAGTTCGCGTCTCGGGGCGTCAACCTGACGAAGCTCGAGTCGCGGCCGAGGAGGAACAAGCCTTGGGTCTATGTCTTCTACGCGGACATCGAGGGAAGCATGGATGACCCGAACTGTCATGCCGCAATCGGAGGCCTGCTCAAGACCGGCGCTTTTGTCAAGATTCTCGGGACGTACAAGAGGGCCGAAGCCTAGTTGCAGCAGATGCATGATCCTCTGGGGCTAAGGCGCGGGACCAGGGACCTTTGACTCCCTCTTCAGCTGCTCTATCCCTTTCGTTCCTCTCAGGACCTTCCTATCCCTCTCTAGAAGGGCCAGGTCCTTTCTGTCGAATGCGAGAGGGTCCAGCGCGATGAGCAATCTTGTCCTCGTTATCCAGGTCGTCTCGTTGAGAGAATCGAGGGATTTCATCACCTTCTTGAAATCATTGAAGGTCACAAGGTATTCGATTCCATCCAGCAGAATGATGCTGTTCGGGTTGCTTTCCATGAATCTTATGATCGTGTCCGTGAGCACAGCGAGGCTTGTGGGGGCAACGCGTCTCTCCCCCGGGGATTCTGTCAGCCAGATGATCGGCGTGACCTGGATGTTGTAGTCCTTGCGTATGTTCTCTGGATATTCCCTTGCTACGATCAGTCCTCTGGGAATGAGGAACTGGAGGGTAGCGGAGGGAGATTGGTCCTCAGCCAGTATTGCAGAATCGGGGCGCAACGGCAGCGTGACGAGCTCCGAGAAAAGCTGCAATGCCGGCGCGGACCTCTCGTCCTCGACGAGGTAGATGCCCCTGGGTATGTCGAATGCTCGAAAACCGAATCGCTTGACGTCCTCCACTTCGGGGTCGACAACGATAGCCGTAAGGCTCTTCTCGCCAACAGACTTGAGCAGAAGAACGAAGAATCCGACCATGACCCACGCATAGGGGTTGTAGTCGTGGTATCCTAGTGATAGGTCTCCGACAAGGTCGAGCGAGAGCTCTGCGACAGGAATTCCGATCCACGCGACGACAATGACCTTCATGCCAAGGAGAGCATCCCCCGCGCGCCTGGGCATTATGCCCCCAGATCTCTCCCTCAGGACAAGGAATATGTCCAGGACTACCGAGCAAACCAGGTAGATCGCTGAGGCAATGACGGGCAAAGAGCGTTCACTGAGATCGTGTGCCTCGGGGTTCATGGCAATCACAGTGGCGGCGAAAATGATTCCGATCATTCCCCATTCAGTTATCAGGTTCAACGGGTTCTTCCTGATCCAGCTGACGAAGTGATTCAGCGAGTTGTACTGTCTGTACCGCGTCGTCATACCTATCAGGAAGACCGACAGCCAAGTTGTGAATATCACGAAGAGAGTATCGCTCTCAGCATGGCTCTCAGCTGCGGCCCCTCCAACATAGAACCTCACGAGCTCAGTGGACCATAGAATGGCCAAGCTGAGAATGAAGAACGCAAGGGCCCAGCTTCGCACAACGGTGAAGAAATCCCCTCTGATTCTTAGTATCCGATATGCTGCAATAACTACCAGGACCAAACCGATGAGGCTTGGCAGGACCTCGAACAACAGGCTCTGTTGGTCCAACATTGACAATACCCGACTGAGGCGGAGTGCTTCAATGGACAATTGCCCACGTGGTGATTAACCTTTTCCAGGGTTGGCTTGGCATGGCCGTGATTGCGTCGTTGTGCTCAGGCCTTCTCGTCCCAGGTCCCAAGCACGGCCCCTAAGCTCGCGGACGAAACCAACTCTCTGTAGCGCAGCAAGTAGCCCGAAGCCCCTCTCTTGGGCAGCTTTCGCTCCTTGACTCTCGACTTGATCTCCTTTTGTGATATCAGGACTTCTATCTCTCTCGCGTCGAGGTCTATCCTTACTATGTCCTTGTCCCTGATGGCAGCGAACGCCCCTCCGACATACGCTTCAGGTGTAACGTGGCCTATCGAAAGTCCTCTCGTGCCGCCCGAGAACCTCCCGTCTGTTATGAGGGCAACGGACTCTATCAAGCCCAGCCCCGCGATTACTGCTGTAGCTCCGAGCATCTCGGGCATTCCTGGCGCTCCCTTCGGCCCCTGGTATCTTATTATCACGGCATCTCCAGGCTTGATCTTGCCAGCTAACATGGCGTCTGTGGCGCTCTTCTCGCTGTCGAACACCCTCGCCGGTCCCTCAAACCGCCGCATCGATTGCGCCACAGCGGACTGCTTGACCACGCAGCCCTCCTCTGCGAGATTCCCCCAGAGAATTGCTATTCCTCCCTCTTCGTGGTAGGCGTTGCCCTGCTCTCGGATGACGTTCGCATCTCTGACTTGCGCACCCTTTGCGATCTGTCTAACGCTTCTGCCATCGACTGTCATAGCGTCCTTGAGCTTCGGTTCGAGCCTTGACAAGACTCCTGGAATTCCCCCTGCCCTGTCGAGATCTATCATGAGGTGCTCGCCGCCTGGTTTGAGGGCCACGATGTGCTTCGTATCCCTCGAGATCTTGTCGAACAAGCTGAGCTCCATGGGCAAACCGAACTCTTTCGCGATGGCCATCATGTGAAGGCAGGTGTTTGTCGAGCCGCCTATGGCGTTGTCGACCCTGAGCGCGTTTTCTAGGCTGTCCGAGGTGATGAAATCCCTTGGTTTCCTGTTCTTCAGGGCGACATCCACAGCGACCTCGCCTGTTCTCCTGGCAATCTCCAGCTTCTCAGGCGAGATGGCATGAGCTGTTGCACACCCAGACAGAGAAAGACCAAGAGCCTCGGTGAGGCAGGACATTGTATTTGCCGTGAAAAGGCCCGAGCAGGAACCAGGGCCAGGACACGCCTTTCTCTCTATCTCGTCGAAATCCTTTTGGGTGATCTTCCCCGCAGTGAGCTCACCAACCGCCTCGAAGATAGAGATAACATCAAGCTTCCTATCCTTGTAGACTCCGGGCATCATGGGCCCAGCGGTCAGAATGATCGCCGGCACGTTGATCCTGCCAGCAGCCATCAACATTCCGGGGGTGATCTTGTCACAGTTCGTGACGCCCACCCAACTGTCGGCCATGTGCGCCTCTACCATCGATTCAATCGTGTCGGCTACTATCTCGCGGGATGGAAGCGAATACCTCATGCCCTCCAGCCCCATCGCTATGCCATCGCAGATTCCCAGAACTCCGAATTCGTAACAGGCTCCTCCTGCCTGTGCGATGCCCTTCTTCACCTCTGCGACAAGCGCGTTCATGTGCATATGACCAGGAACAATCGTGTTGAAGGAATTCGCGATCGCAATCAAGGGCTTCTCCAGGTCCGAATCGCTCATGCCCAACGCCCTGAGAAGTCCTCTGGCACCAGCCCTTTGCATCCCCTTCTTCATCGCGTCGCTTCTGAGCTGCGTCTCCTTCCTCTCCTGGGCCATGCTCAACCACCCAGCCGGAATTCTTCGTGGAGGGATTCGACCGCTTTCTTCGCATCGTCCTTCTCCAAGATGAAGGAGATGTTGAGTTCAGATGAGCCTTGCGCTATCGCTCGGATGTTTATCTCTTTCTTCGCCATGATGCCGAAGACGCGCGCAGCCACTCCTGGGGTGCCTTTCATGCCAGCCCCCACAACGGCAATAATGCTCAGCCCAGCCTCGATGCTAACCTCTCGCACCTCCTTGGATCCCAGCATCGATAGCTCAAGCGAGTTCTGAGCCCTGGACCCGAACTCCTTCGGGATCGCCAGCGTGATGCTCTCCTCGGACGAGCTCTGCGAAATCATGAGGACATCGATGTCTTCATCAGTCAGTATCTGGAGGACCTTCGCCGCGAGCCTCGGCGTGCCTACCATGCTCGCACCGCTAACGGTGATCAGATCCACATCGTCTATGTTGGTGATTGCCTTCACGACGTCACCAGATTTCACCTTCACCTCGTTCACGATGAGCGATCCATCGCTATCAGGGTCCGCTAGGCTCTTGACCCTGAAGGGCAGCTGGAACTTCGCGGCGCACTCCAGCGCCTTCGGGTGGATGACCTCCGCTCCGAAGTGCGCGAGCTCCATTGCTTCGGCGAAGGATATGGTATCTATCAACTTCGCGTTCTTCACGAGCTTGGGATTCGCAGTCATAAGTCCATCGACATCTTTCCATACCCAGATCTCATCGGACCTGATCGCGGCCCCTATGATCGATGCCGAGAAGTCCGAACCTCCTCTTCCCAGGGTCGTCTGAACCCCGTCCTGGGTTGATGCGACGAAACCGCTTATCACGGGAATGATTCCAGCGTCCAACATCGGCCCGAGATTCTGACGGACCTGAAGAGTCGTTACGTTCATCAGCGGATGTGCGTAGCCGTACTTGTCGTCGGTCACTATCCCTGCCTCGCCTCCGGTCAGAGCTTGGGCGTTGAGTCCCAGGTCCTCGAGCACTCCTTGGAGCACCGGGGCCGAGAGCTTCTCGCCGTAGCCGATGACGAAATCCCGCGAGCGAGGCGTGAGCTCGCCTATGTGGGCGATGCCAAGCAGTATGTTCCTCAGTTCGTCACACCTCGTGTCGACGACTTTCAAGGTTCGTTCGAGGATGTCCTTGTTCTTGATCGCCTTAGATGCAGCCTTTCTGTGTCTGTCTGCGGCCTCGTCCACGGACTTCTTGACCTGGTCCTTGTGGCCCTTACTCGCATGAACAGCAGCCTCGACCAAGGAGTTGGTCATGTTGTGCATGGCTGAAGTCACTACTATGATGAGGTTGCCTCCCTTCTGGAACCTCTCGACGATGGTCCCAACCTGCCTCATCCTGTCGCCGTCTGCGACGCTCACTCCGCCGAACTTCATGACGAGTCTCATATGGTCCAACCCGTAACGAACACCAAGCTGTAATACCTATCGCGCAAAGGTCTTCCTTATTTCGATCAGATCCCTGAGAACGGAGCTTGCCGTCTCAGGCCCGCCCGCACCCTTTCCGACAAGTGTGATCTCTCCTGATGGGTGTGTGTCGAAAGAGATCGCGTTGAACGTGCCAGATACGTTGAGCGGGTGCGTCATCGGGATCTCGTCTGTGGACACTCTTGCGCTCTTCGCAACGCTTCCGATTAGTTTCATCACGTTGCCTCTTGCCCTCGCAGCCCCTATCGCTTCCTGCGTTACTCCGGTGATTCCAGTGATCTTCACATCATTTATTGAAAGGCTAGTTCCGAGAACGTAGTTGGACGTTATGACCAGCTTGCAGGCTGTGTCGAATCCTCCGATGTCGTAAGTCGGGTCAGCTTCCGCATAGCCAAGCTTCTGTGCTTCAGCGAGGGCGCTCTTCATCTCCACTCCATCGGACGTCATCCTGGTCAAGATGTAGTTGGATGTACCGTTCAGGATGCCTCTTATGGACGTGATCTTGCTGCCTTCTAGACACTTCTTAGCGAAGTCGAGGACCGGCGTTCCTCCCCCAACAGTGCCACTGAACTTCAGCATCACGCGATTGTGGTTCGCCAACTCAATCAACGCCGGCATCGCAAGCGCAAGCGGTCCCTTGTTCGTGCAGATCGCGTGCCGGCCTTCCATCAGCGCTGCTCGCAAATGGCTCAGTCCGGGTTCGCCCCTGGTCAGCTCAGTTGGCGTGGATTCGATCACTACTTCGCATTCGGCCTCCTTAATCGCGTCAAGCCCGGTGAAACCCTCATGGTAGATCTCCCCCAGGCCCTCGAGATCGCCGTCTTCCTTCTTGTTCCTCAAGGCTTTGGACAGTTCTATTCCGTCCTCTGAAATCGCCGCCCCTTTGCTGTCCACAATCCCGACGATCTTCGGCCTTAGTCCGTAATCTCTCGCGAGTTTCGCACCATCATTCTCCAGAATCTCAGCAAAGCTCCGGGCTACCACCCCGAACCCTACGAGAAGGATCCTCACGATCGTCCACCTCTCAGGAGCTCCTCGAGAGCCTCGACCCTCGCCTCGATGACCTTCGGCTTCACCGTCTGCGATATCGCCGTGTCCGGGTCCTTGAGGCCATGGCCGGTGGCTACGCATACAACCTCCGCAGATCTGTCAACGCCCTCTTGCTCGAGATCCTTCATGAGCCCCGCCAATGCCGCAGCCCCTGCGGGCTCCGCGAAGACACCCTCGTGTTGCGCCATCATTCGCTGCGCTCGCAGTATCTCTTCATCCGTGACAGTTGTGGCCGACCCGCCAGATTTCCTGATTGCCCTTACTGTCTTCTTCCAGTTCGCCGGGTTGCCGATCCTGATGGCGGTCGCTACAGTGTCTGGATCCTTCACGGGCACGAGGTTGTTCGTGCCCTTCTGAAACATATTTGCGATTGGAGCTGACCCTCTTGCCTGAATCCCCCTGATGATTGGATGCCCAGTTGCAAGGCCGAGCGACTCATACTCCTCAAATCCTTTCCAGTAGGCTGCGGAGTTGCCCCCGTTGCCTACCGGGATGTAGAGGTACTGCGGGCTCACGCCACCCAACTGGTCGCAAACCTCGTAGGCGGCCGTTTTCTGACCCTCAATCCGAAACGGGTTGACCGAGTTCAGCACATACATCCCCAACTTCTCGGAAGATCTCATTACCATGTCCAGTGACTGGTCGAAGTTGCCCTTGACCGAAACGACCAGCGCACCGTGCATTACGGCCTGCGCGAGCTTTCCCAGAGCCACCTTTCCCTCAGGGATCAGCACGACGCACTTCAAGCTCGCGAGACCGGCGTACGCTGCGAGCGAAGCTGATGTGTTCCCGGTCGAGGCGCATGTGACAGTCCCAATCCCAAGCTCCTTCGCCTTGGAAATCCCGACCGTCATCCCTCGGTCCTTGAACGATCCTGTGGGGTTCGTGCCATCGAATTTGATCCAGAGCTTCTTGATCCCTAGTTCCTCCGCCAGGGAATCGCATCTCAGAAGCGGAGTCCCTCCCTCTGACAGGCTGAATATCTTGCTTCCCTTGGCGACGGGTATGAATTCCCTGTACTTCCAGACAGAAATCGGGCGCTTCCTCATGTCGCTCTTCGATGCCCTCTCGCGGGCCGCCGCTAGGTCCATCCGCACCTCAAGCAGGTTGCCGCATGAAGTGCACGCGTACGCGGGCTTTTGCATATCATGGGCCTTGCCGCATTCGATGCATCTCATCTCGAAAGGTTCCATAGCGACTTCCCCAAAGAGTGCGCCTGCTATGACTATACGAAATATAAGCCCTTCGGACCGCTGGCTACATCGAGGCCAGCAATGTTTTTATATTGCGCCTCATATATTGTCATCCAGCTCCAGGAAGGCCGTCGATAGAAGCGGGAGATTAATATCTGACCATGAGATGCCCCTAGATGGTCTGCGATTCATGAGATACAACAGCGTGAGAGTTAGTTCTCCCGCATCTATTGCGAATTTCGGCCCGGGTTTCGACACCTTCGGTTTGTGTCTGGAGTACCCGGTCGACTCGATATCCATCAAGGCCGAATCCTCTGGCTTCGTGAAGCTGAAATCCTTGGGGAAGTACACGGTCCCTTCTTCGCCGATGGAGAACACGGCATCATATGCCGCTGTCAAGCTCGCGGAGATATGCGGCCGCGACAGGATAGGTTTCACTATGACCGTGAGAAAGGGGATGAAACCTGGCAGCGGTCTGGGAAGCAGCGCAGCGTCATCGGTGGGCGGGGCTCTTGCAATGGCGGCTCTTCTCGATGTCCGAGACAAAGGGCTCGTACTCGAGGCGGCAGCAATGGGTGAGGAGTTGATCTCAGGATCTAGGCATTTCGACAACGTCTCAGCCGCTTTGTATGGCGGGTTCACCGTGGTGTCCGACCTCAAAACGCGGACAATCATCCAAATCAGGCCTCCCATGTTCAAGGTGGTGGTGGTTGTTCCCGAGATACACATCGAAACGAGGAATGCCAGGGAGATCCTCCCGAGTTCCGTCAGCATGGCAGATGCTGTCTGCAACGTCTCCTGGGCTTCCGGCATGCTGCACGCTATGATGAAGAGGAATGTGAGGATGATGGGATCCTATCTCGACGACAAGCTTGCGCTTCCGTATCGGAGTGCGCTCATTCCGGGATACCAAGAGGTCCGCGAGAGCGCGCTCAATGCTGGAGCGGCGGGAGTATCGATAGGCGGATCCGGACCTGCGGTGTTTGCGATCACGCAGTCGAACGCGGTGAGTATCAAGAAGGCGATGGTGGAGGCGTTCAGGCACTCTGCGGGACTTCGCACTGAATCGTTCATTACCGTGCCAGGCAAAGGTGCGAGAGTGGAGAGCGCCAGGTGAGCGAATGGACTGGGAGCCTTGCTCAACCGACCGGCGAAATGGGCCTAGAACGTGATCCTCTCGCCGGGTACTCTGGGGAACAAGGTTACGTCTCTGATGTGCTTCTGCCCTGTTAGGAATCGGACCATCCTCTCAACCCCAAGCCCCCCGCCTACAGTCTTTGGGATCAGCCCCTCGCGAGCGACCTGAAGGTACTTCTTATAGGCCTCCTGGTTCGTGTTCCTCTCCTTCATCTTCCTCACGATCTCGTCGTGCTCCCACTCTCTCTCACCGCCCGACAAGGCCTCTCCATACCCCTCAGGCCAGAAGATGTCGTAGTTGTGAAAGTAGCCCTTCCTCTCCTTGTCCTCTCTGTCGTAGAACTCCCTTCTGAAGTTCATCATCCAAAAGGGATCTCTCGCCTCCTCCGAAGCGATCCTCTCGAACTGCTCACCATACCTAAGTTCGAGGTCTTCCGATTCATAGATCTTGAGCGGCAACTCCGGGACCACGAGCTTCCGGTCGAGGGCGGTGAGTTGCTCCCCGCAGTCGTGTATCACTCGTTCATAGATGCTCGCTATCATGCCGTCGACGAATTCGATGAACTCCTTCTTGGTCTTGTCTCTCAGCTCAACATCGACCTGGGTGAACTCGAAAAGGTGTCTTCCTGTCTCTCTCAGCTTGCCCTCCTCCAACCTGACATTGGGTGACATGAAGTAGATCTTGTCAATGCCTTCGTTCAGGAGCGAGAGCTGTTTGTGGAGAATCATGCTCTTCGTCAGATGCAGCTTCTGGCCATAGTACTCGACTGTCGCATCGAAGTGTGGATGATTGAGCGGGTCCGTCTCCGGCGACAGTATGATCGGCATCGCCTGGACCGCGTCGTTCTCGTACATGTAATCGTGGATAGCCTTCAGAGCCGCAGTCTGGACTCTGAGAATGTGCTTCATCCTCTCCGCTCTTATGTGCAATACGGCTTCCTGCATTTGAATCCTCGGCGGAAAGACGGTTAATCATGCATACTATATCATCATTTCTCCGACAAATACGGCTATTGTCCGGTCTGAGAGCAATATTGATATAGAAAATCCGTCATTATGACGGACAATGTTGGACGATAAGGACAGCGCCATCCTTGAACAGCTGATGAGCGACTCTAGAAAGACAACCAAGGCCATCGCGAGATCGCTGGACATCCCGAGAGCGACCGTTCACGACAGAATTGCGAAAATGGAGCAGAAGGGGATAATCAAGAAGTACACCGCCACACCGGACTACAACCAGCTCGGCCTAGGCGTCACAGCGTTCATACTCGTCCAGTTCGAGCCCAAAGAAGGTCTCTCTCAAAGGGACACGGCGGACGAGATCTCGTCGCTCGATGGCATGTTCGAGGTCCACATGATCTCGGGAGAGTACGACATGCTGCTCAAGGTCCGCGGCTCTAGCATGGAGGACATCGGCAAACTGGTCATAGACAGGCTCAGGGAAGTGAGCGGCGTCGCACGGACGCTGACATGCGCTTGCTTCACGACGGTCAAAGAGTAGCTGGTCTGCGACCTCTATCTGGTTCGTTTCTTCACCAGTCTCGCGGCTGTCTCGGCAACCTCGGGCCCGACGGGCTCGACCGTGTGCTCTCTGAAGATTCTCTTTACCTCCTCGCCCGCCCTTACGACTAGGCTCTTGGAGCCCTTCGCCGCCCAGCTGTCGAATGAGGACCGATCCGATACGATTGGGATGAAGAGCTCACTCCTGAAGTGCTCTAGCGTGTGTCTCTGCCCCAGGAAGTCTCTGCCCGGACCGACTTTGTTCACCACATCCACTGCTAGTGACTCCTCGTCGACGTCGATGCCTTTGGCCATTCGTGAAATGATCATGGACATCTCGGAGTCAATCACTAGCTGCTCGAGCCAGATCGTCCTGCAATCCTCAAGAAGACCTATACCCGCAATCATGTCCGCTCCTGCTAGAATCGGCGTCACAGCGCTGGCGAACTTCTCATACGCGGCCTGCTCGTCCGGCTCTCTTGCGGTACTCACAAAACCGCCGACAAGTGCCGGAAATCCGTAATGATGCGCCATCTGGGCAAATGCCGCTGACGTGAGTCCGTGCTCAGGACCTCCTCCGGCCCTCGTGGAGGTCTTCATGTCCAGCGGGGCGATGCCACAGCTGAACACATATGGCGTACCGGGTTTGTTGAGCTGGAAGATGGTATTGCCAGCAAGCGCTTCAGCAACGGCGACAGCAACCGCCCCAGCGAGAGTGGCTGGCCCCGTTGAACCTGGTCCGGGCATCACATAGAAGCAGATCGGCAGTCCAGCCTTTGCGGCCATAATGCCTGCGTCGAGACCCTCGCCCTCAATGACGAGCGGCGAGGAGCTTGTGTGTATGGAAGATATTATCGGCCTTTTCCTGAGCTCCTCATCTCCTCCAACTGCGGCAGATGCTAGGGCCAATACATCCTCAACCTCCCAAGTTGTGGTGTTTGTCGCAAGAGTAATGTGCTTCTCGGTGTTCTCCAGCGATGCCTGAAGGTCATGAATGTGCCTTGTTCCCATCGGAACATCCTGGGAAGTGACGTTCGGCCAGTTTATTCCGTGGCCCGTGAGTGCATCCGCGACAAACGCGCTCTTCGCGACATCGCCTTTTCTCGACTCCCTCCTTTGGCGAGTCTCGAAGTCAAGCGCCATCGTGCCGTTGCCATCGCTGCAGACATAGACGTGTTCTCCATCGAGCCTCGCGTCGTGCTTCCGCGTCCTCCCATAGAAGGTCACGGCCCCGTCGTTCTTCTTAGAGAGCTCCTCAACGAGTCTCTGAGGAAACCTAACGACTGCGCTTTTATTGTCAACCTCGCACCCGGCAGATGTTAGCAACTTCTGCGCTTTTTCGCTCTTCACCGCGACTCCAGTCTGCTCGAGTATGTCGAGGGCCGCGAAATGTATGCGTCTGACGCTCTCGCTGTTTAAGACATTTCGCCTGCACACGACCGGTATCGAGTTCGCCATCGTTTATCCCCAAGCCTTGCTCGTTGTCGGATTCGCCATCTTCTGGTTCTTGCACTTCTGGCATCTTGATATTCTGAGAGAAATGGTATCTTGGCCGGGGCGATCTCAGGTGCTCCCGGCCGGTAAGAGTTTTCGCTCCGCCTACCTCTTGGTCTCGCCGCCCCACATGGGCTTCTTGGCCTTCTCGATCACCGCGTCCAGCTTCATCTGGGTCTCCTTTTCGAGCGCAGGGACCTGATGGTTCGCAAGGATCCACTTCGTCTTCTCTCTGGCCTTCTGGACCAGAGTCTTTGAGCCGTCCGAGGACCAAGCATCGTACGATCGTCTGTCGATCAGGTTCGGCATGAAGAACTCGCTCCTCATATGCTGGACCGTGTGCTTCTGCGCGAGGAAGTTCTTGCCGACACCGACCTTCTCGATGACGTCGAGCGCCATTGTGACATCATCCGCCCACTCTCCCCTTATGAGCCTCGCGATTGCGCCGACTATCTCGTCATCGATTACTATCTGCTCGAGGAACAAGCAGCTGGAATCTTCCAGCAGACCCACACCGCACATCAGATCCGCGCCTGCGAGGAGCGGGCCGACACAGCCAGTGTAGTACTCAAGGACCGCCTGGTCTCCTGGAACCTTGGAAGTTGCGGAGACGCCAACGCATGATGGCATTCCATACCAGTGGGCCAACTCGGTCGCGATGGCCGAGGAGATTGCATGCTCTGGACTACCGCCTGCTCGGACGGTCGTCCTCATGTCCAAAGGTGCGTTGCCCATGCCGTAGATGACCGCAGCACCCGGTGTGGACAACTGCGTCATCGTCAGTGCGCTCAACACCTCCGCGTTGCCCACGACCAACGATCCCACAAGTGTAGCAGGGCCGGTCGCGCCTGGTTGAGGCATACCGAAGAACACTAGGGGAACACCGCTCTTGGCGAACTCCAGGCTCGCGTCCATGACTCCAGCGTCATGCTGCAGAGGAGCGTAGGTGCACTGAAGGCAGGATGTCAGAGGCCGTCTCCTGTACTCCTTCTCGCCGCCAGCTGCGACATAACCCATCTCTGTAAGACTCTTCGCATCTGAGATCGTCACGCCGGTCTCATACATCACGTGCTTCTCAGTGTTGTTCAGAGACGCGTCCAGGTCATGCAGATGCACGACCGACGGATGCTGGTCCGTCGAGCTGACCATCGGCCAGTGAATGTGGATGTTCTGCAGATAGTCTATGATCCTCGAGGACTTCGCCAGGTCCGCCTTCGTGGACGGCCTCCGCTCACCCGTCTCGAACTCAACAGCGACCGCGCCGTTGCCGTTGGCAGTCATGTAGCTGTGGTTCATGTCGAGCTTCGCGTCGAACTTTGAGTTCCTCCCCGCGAGGGTTATGCTCGTTTTCTTCTTGGAGAGGGCTTCCTCGACCAAGTGAGAAGGTATCTTCGCGATCCTCATCTTCTCGTCCACTTCGCAGCCATTGTCCTTCAGGAGTTTCCTGCAGGCAACACTGTCCACTTGGACACCGACCTTCTCTAGTATGTGGAGGGTGCCCCAGTGGATTCGGTCGAGATCCTCATCGCTGAGGATTTGGAAGCGGACGCCCCGCTCTATGCCGAAAGACATTCGCAATCACCTGAGGATCTTCTTGGCTACTTCCACAGCCCCAGATGCGTCGCCACTGTAGCCGTCAGCGCCGATCTCCTTTCGATACGTGTCTGTAACCGGTGCTCCGCCTACAAGTACCTTAACAGATTTGCTCTTCTTCTTCAAAGGCGAGATAACCTCGGCCATTCTCGGCATCGTGGTCGTCATCAGAGCCGACATCGCGAGCAGCTGCGGCTTATGCTCATCTGCCTTCTTCAGGAACTCTGCTGATGTCACGTTGACACCAAGATCCACGACCTCGAATCCGTTCGCAGAGAGCATGGTCGCGACCAGGTTCTTTCCTATTTCGTGGATGTCATCCTGGACAGTCCCGATGAGGACCTTGCCTGCGGTTGCCCTGTGCTTTCCTTTTGGAACGGCGGGTTCGAGTACAGCGAGCGCGGCCTTCATTGCCTCAGCGCCCATAACCAGTTCAGGTAGGAAAATCTCTCCCTTCCCGAACCTCTCGCCGACGGTCTTGATTCCTTCCGCCAAGCCTTTCTCAATCGCCACGAGGGGGTCAACGCCATCCTTCAGTGCCTGCTTCGCGAGGTCAGCGATTGTCTCCATCTCGTAGTTTGTCACGGCTTCCCTCAGCCGCTTTACTGCATCTTCCATTGGTTATACCCCCAATAGCCGTCCTCCGGAACTAAGTCCCTCGGGACCTCTGGCACGGAAAGTCTCTTGAAGGCCTTTGCGGCCGTTCCCAGCTTTCCGATTGAACCGGCATACCCGGTTCCCTAATTAATCTTTCTGTCCGGAGTCTCGGCTCCTTCGCTCCTGCGGTCCCCCTGGAAGCTAAGAACGCATTTCATCATAATTATAATTCATGTCTTATGGCTCTTGCGAACTCACGGTATTCCGCTGAGCACGGGCAGATTAGATTCCATGCACCTGGAAGAGAGTGTCTTGTATGGCCCGTAGAAACATTTTTCTGGGAAGAGGCGCTCTCTCCCGCCGAGGGAGGATAGAATCATGCCCGGTGCAGTCGTGCCAGTAATCGAGCTGAAGGGAACAAAGAAGACAGTGAAGATCGGAGCGGGGAGAACCCCGGTCATCGTCGGCGAGAGAATCAATCCGACAAACAGAAAGGAGCTTATCGCAAAGCTGAAGGCTGGCGAGTTTGGGATTCTCGAGAACGAAGCCAAGAAACAGGTTCAGAACGGTGCCGACATACTCGATATTAACGTTGGCGTGCCCGGCATCGATGAGAAACATGCGATGCTGGAAGCTCTCAGAATAGTTCAGGACGCTGTGGATGTCCCTCTCTGGATAGACACTTCGAACCCTGACGTGCTCGCAGCGGCCTTGAAGAACGTCAAGGGCAGGCCTGGTATCAATTCGACAACTGGTGAAGCGAAGAGGATGGATGTCGTCATACCTCTGGCAGCCGAGTACGGAACCGCACTCGTGGGACTCTGCATAGACGACGCGGGCATTCCGATGACATCAGAGAAGAGGGTCGAGATTGCACGGAGAATCATCGACCGTGCTGAGAAGGCGGGTCTCGATCGGAAGAGCATCATCATCGACTGCGTTGCTCTCGCTTGCAGTACGGGCGAAAGCGGCGCCAAGGCGACCCTGGACACCATCAGGGTCTGCACCGAGGAGCTCGGTGTGAACACTACGGTGGGTCTGAGCAATGTATCGTTCGGGTTGCCTGAGAGGCCAGCCCTCAACGCCAACTTCATGCTGCTTTGCGCTGGTCAGGGGATGACCTGCTTCATAGGCAATCCGAATGACCACAACATGCTGATGGCTCTGAAGGCCTCGAAGCTATTCTGGGGTGAGGACAAGTTCGCGATGGGCTACCTCACGTACTACCGGAAGAGACAGGCAGAGCTCGCGGCTTCAGAGAAGAAGTAGACCCCTTCATCCCGTCCACCAGCTGGTCGTGCGGGTCCGGTTGGGGCTGGATCGGCAACATTGCTATCGCTATTGACCTGCAAGCGTAGAGGCCACTGCAGAGGATCATCCTTCAGCGTTTCTTGAGCTTTGGGTTCAGAACATCGTCCAGGGCGTACCCTATCAGCGAGAACGCCAGCACCATCACGACGATCGACAATCCAGGCGCTAGGATCCACCACCAGGCTCCGTTGTCTATCGCCCCGTTATTGTATGCGCCCTCCAGCAGGACCCCCCAACTTATGACGCTCGTGTCCCCGAGCCCGAAGAAGTCCAGGAACGCCTCCGAGAAGATTGCAGCCGAGATCAGGAGGACAGTGTTCGCAAATATCAGCGGGAGGACATTCGGCATTATGTGTCTCATGATGATGTGCGCGTCTCCCGATCCAACTGCTCTTGCCCTTTCGACAAACTGCCTCTCTTTCAGGGTGAGAACCTGCGCCCTCACTATCCTCGCGGTAGATGGCCAGCTTGTGATGCCAATGACGACTATGACCCAGGTGAACTCCCTTCCAAGAGCCGTCATCATGACTATCATCAGGGGAAACCAAGGTAGGACCAGGAAGAAGTCGGTGAATCTCATGAGCACTTCATCCGTCATCCTCCCGAAATACCCAGAGCCTAGACCGATCACGGCGCCGAGGATGACAGATATCAGGGTCGCGATCAGGCCGACTTCAAGCGATGCACGCGCACCATAGAGAACGCTGCTGTATATGTCCTGGCCAAAAGAGTCTGTTCCCATTGGATGGATCAAACCTGAGTATGGCGACGGCGTCAGAGACGGCGGCCTAGGCAGGGTCCAGTTATCTCCCACGGGCTGCTCAAAGTTCTCGAAGTAGTTAGGCCGTGGAACCGTAGAGAGCTGAGGCGCAAAAACCGCCATGACAACAAATACTATCAATATTATGAATCCGCCAAATCCCAGCCTATTTGCCTTGAATATCTTCCATGTCCGTTTGGTGTTCTTCCAGAGGAGTTGTAGCTTCTCAGTTCTTATGATCATGCATTCAACCTCCTCACACCTTGACTCGCGGATCAAGATAGGTATAGACAATATCGGCAATTAGATTGGCAATGAGAACTGCGATAGCCATTATCAGGAACAGAGCCTGCAACAGCGGGAAGTCCCTCTTGTGGACAGCATCCCAAGTCAGTTTGCCGATCCCATCATAGCTGAAAACAATCTCAGTCATGATGGCTCCTCCAAGGACCCATCCGATGCTTATGGCCATTACCGTGACCACTGGAAGCAGCGCGTTCCTCATTGCATGCTCGTTCAGGATGTTCTTGTTAGAGATTCCCTTCGCCCTGGCGGTCGTTATGTAATCCTCCGTCAACACATCGGTTAGAGAGTTCCTCATTATCAGGGCGAACTCCGCCATGATCTCCATCGTGAACGCGATCAATGGCAGGACGAGGTGATAGCCTCTGCTGAGTATCTTATCCAACAGATTCAGTTTATTGTAGTCGTCAGTATATGCCCCTCGTAATGGGAACCAATGAAGCTGCGCGGCGAAGACCAGCATTAGGAACATCGCAAACAAGAAAGTCGGCATCGAGTAGAATGTGAGCGCGAATGCCATTCCAATTGTATCTGCAGGCCGTCCCCTCCTCCAGGCGGCGAACTTGCCAATGACAATGCCCATGTATATCGCCAAAACAGTGCCGATCCCGACAAGTATGATTGTGTTGAGCATTCGCGGGATTATGATAGCATCACATGGAGAGCCTGCTCTGAAACTCCCAGTCACCCCGAGATCCAGGTGGACGAAGTCAACCAAGTAGAACCAGAACTGGACGTACCAAGGGTCGTTGAGGTGAAACTTCTCGTTTATGATGAAAACTGCTTCTGGAGATATGCCCCTGCCGATGAAAGCCCTCGCCGGATCCCCAGGCATCACGCGGAACAAGAAGAAATTGAAGGCCAGTATCGCAAACAAGGTGATGACAAGGTAGATGGCCTTGCGGATCAGAAACGATCTCATGTCCATTCAGGTTCCCCTCCTGTCTGCATGCGCCATCGTTCGAGCGAGGCTTGGTCCTCCCCTTCTTCGCCCGCGTTGAGGCTCGATAAGACACAGGGCTGGGCGAGAGTCCTTGCGCCACGAGCCAAAGGAATGTCCGATATTGAAATTGTGATGGCCCGTTGCCGGGCCAAAGTGTTTTCCCTCAGTCACCAAGTGGGCTCCCACCCTCTTTCTCCTTCTTTCCACCGCGCCTCTTCATTAGCATGACCGCGACAACCGCGATCACCACTGCCGCAGCGATTCCGATGCCTGCAATCGCATAGATCATGGTGTTGTCCTGGGGTTGTCCGTCGTCCGGCGGGGGTGGCGGTTCAACAACAACCACCGGCTCGAGAGTGAACATGAGCTGAGGGGCTGTCCAGAATGCGTCCAGGCTCAGGACCGGGTTCGCGCTCCAATCTCCCCAGTTCTTCCAGTGATCTGTCCTGTAGGCGTATGTCTGGTAGGCGTACGCGAGTATTATGTAAGCGCAGTCCTTGTAGAACACCTTCTGACAGTTGTCCACGTACACCTTCCTCTGCGCCGGGTCCAACGCAGACATAGCCAGCGAGTAGTTATCCTCGTAGTCCTTGCTAGTGTACATACAGTCGGACCAGCCGCTCCATGCGTCCTTGGACAGGCAGAACAGTTGGTAGTTCGGGTCGCAGTCTGAGCTCCAATACCAGATCAGCGAGTCGTAGTTGTAGCTGTATGCGATCGTCGCTAGGGTGGCCTCGTCTACCAGCTCGACATTAAGGTCTATCCCTATCTGGTTCCACTGTTGATCAAGGTAGAGCGCGATGGCGTTCTCCTCTGGATATTCCTGACGGCAGAGCATTTCGAACTGCATGGGATCGCCAATATCCTCTCCATACACTGTGTGGGCGATGCTGTTTTCACCAATGACCCTTATCTTGCCTGGAGCGGAGCGTGGGTAATCAGCTGAGTCGAGAAGCGCCTCTGCAGCCACTTTGTCGAATGCGTACTTCTCAGATTCCGTCGGCTCGTAGTGCCACTCAGGGAGGACCGGAGATATCAGAGTCGATCCCTCTTGAGCGAGGCCGGCGTAGTAAGTTTCGACGACGCGGGACTTGTTTGTTGTCATTGCCAGGGCTTTCCTCACTGCGGGGTCCAGCCTGGCGTTGTTGCCATCCGACGGGTTCATGCAGAACGCAATCTCCGTCCAGTACCCAGTACACTTCAATCCGTCCACGGTAGTTACATTCTTGAGAATTCCGTCATCAACGTCCGACTTGATTGCCCTATAGGTCTGTGGCGGGAATGCAGCTATGTCGATTTCACCGGACTTCAGAGCAGCTGACATCGCCTGGGCGTTGTCGTAGAATACCATCTTTATCCCGTCGAACTTGACGGTCATGTTTCTCTCCGGACCCCAGTGGTAGTTGGGGTTCCTGACCAGGTTGAGAAAGCCCTCGTTCCTCCAGTCGTTCAGAATGGTCGACGTCGCCATGAATGGGCCAGTTCCCACGACTGCTGGGTCCTCCCCTTCAAACACACCGCTCCAGTTGAACGCGATGTACGAGGGCGACCAATCTTGGAGCTTGTGTTTCGGGATGACAGGCATTGTGAGGAAGGAAGCATACGCGGCCACGATGGGCTCCTGAGTGACTCTATCGTAATAGTGGATTCTGACGGTCTTGTCATTCATTGCCTCAGCATAGTGCATGAAGTACGCATAAGGCTGGTATGCCCACATTGAGTCGTAGTTAAGAACATCACATTGAAGGTTGACTCCCCAGACAACATCTTCAACGGTCATCGGTTCGGTGTCGTGCCAAGTTGCATTGGTAGTTATGGTGTACTCCCATACCGAACCATAGGGCTCACCAGTAGCCTGGAGCTGAGGGTCGTCTTCTGGCACAATCCTCGTTGAAGTGGCAATATTCGGAACATACTCGTAGTTATTCTGCACTGAGTGGAAGCCATCATACACGAGTCCATAATAGATGTACGAGGCGTCGTTCAGACCTACCATAGGGTTAAGGCTGTCAATCTCCTGCATGAATCCCATCTTGAGAATGGTTGGCTCGGCGGCAGCTTTTGCAGGTCCGATTATCCCTAGTAGTCCGGCAATAGGCATCGAAAGGACTGTGGCGGTCAACACTACTACGCTCACCATGAGGAGTTTTCCGATATGATTTGGCAATTCTTTTCCCCCTTTCCCCACGCGCTGATGCGACTCGTTCCAGCACGTGATCGCATCCCGACGAATCGGAGTCTGGATAGCGATTCATCACCTGCCAAGCACAGCGTCCAGAAGACTCTGGAAAAACACGCGTTGGCCTGTGAACTGGACTGGAATAAACGCTACCCTATAAGAATATTGCGACCTTGCGATGATGGTTCCCAAATCGTTCGCCAATTGCGCCAAAATCCAGATGAAGATTGCAGAAGCGGCACTGGTTTCTGCTCAAATCGAACAGTGCCGTCCTGCGATTCCCTCTCGATTGGCTTCCCCGAGTTGTCACGGATGACTCGAGGCGTGTTCTGAGATCCGTGATGTGCGATAGGTTCCTTCAGTGTACCTATCTGTGTAATATCATGCCGTGGGGGATCCTGCAGGGTGAATCTTGGAAACAGGTGTATTGTCATTACAGTGCAATGCAACCTCGTGGAGCAGATGAACATCCATTCAGACCCGAGCGATTACGAGCCAAACATGTCAACTTCACGAATGTTATGTGCGGAGGAGTATGATTATCATGATTACATGCACAGTATCGTCCAATGCCAGCATCGCAACAACTCAGACCCAGAGAGGATATTTATAGTGGCATTCCATTATCGCAATCGTTTGCCAGTTGAGCCGTCCGTAAGGGGGAAACACTGACATGTCCGAAACAAATTCTAGCGCACCCGCTGGTGAGCCTGAGCAACCAATGACGATTTCTGCCGCTCCAAGAGGCGGCAAGAGGAATCTTTGGTTAATGATTGTAGCCGTTATCGTGGCGATCCTACTGATTGGCACTGCCGTCTACGTTTTCGTGCTGAACAAACCGAAGGAGACTCCGCCGATCGTGACCCACACTTTCACGGTCTCTGTAAACCCGAGTACGTTGAATAATATGGGCGCCGGGCAGAGAACGCAAGTACGTGCTACTGCGATGTATGACGGTCACGCTGTCACTTCCAACGTTTCATATGTGTGGAACATGACGCCAGGAGCTCCGCACAACCTTGGAATCTTCGGCCCGTCCCGTGTTACTGCAACTACGAATTTCACGGCAAACAACACTGGTGGTTCGGGCCATATCTCGTGCTGGGCTAAGTACACGGTCAACGGCACAAGCTTCCACAACACGACAAATGTATCCGTGACGATCGCACCACCTGTTCTATCGTCGATCAATGTTGCGCCTTCTACCTTGGACATGAATCCAGGCGACAGCGCGCTATTCACTGCGACAGCGGTAAACTCGGTTGGAGATCCGATGTCGGGAGTCGCCTTCACATGGACCGTTGGGGGGATGAGCGCTGGCGACTACACGCTCGATCACAACACCGGAACCACAGTTAACTTCACCGCGGGAGCTATTGGCACCGCTTGGTTGAACGCGACTGCTACACAAGGCACGATTACGAAGACGGGGTCTGCAGAGATCACCGTTACTAGCCAAGTATTCGTGAGGAGCGTCAACTACTACTGGTATGACATGTTCAATGTGCCTTTCAGGCCTTACTGGGATCAGAGAGCCAAGTTCTATGGAGAGGAGCGGCCGTACAACTCCTACCCTTACATTTTTGACTACCTTCTGGAACCACTCAAGACATACACCAATTTGAGGCTCAACATAACGGGCAGGAACATGACTGACATAAACATGAACGCAAAGCCTGAGTTCCTTCCCTATCTGTTCAGCTCTGCTCGAGGCGGCACTGCGGTCCTTGACTGGGAGCTCCAGTACATGACACCTGAACAGTTGGATCCGTATCCCGGCATAAAGGGAAGTGACGATGGGTGGATACTCGAATGGACTGGCACGACCACAATGGACGAGCAGGCGACGATGTCCGTCCTCGGGATCGATGCTTCCGCGTGGGCGGATTTCAACAACTGGTGGTCCTTAAACAAGGGCAACAGGACCAATGCCTACAATAGCTGGCTTCTCACAGAGGGCAACAAGAGGCTCGACATCTACGCCGCGTACAACTACAGCTATCAGCCGTTCCTGTTCACCCTCGATGCTGCGAAAGTCGGGAATCAAGTTGTTCTTACTTACCATCAGATCTCCTGGGGCATGGAGACTCTCATGACACGCTGGTTCCACGACGCTTTCATGTCGACTGAGTGGTACTTCGAGAACTTCACCATGCATGCTACGATAGGTCCTCAGATGACCAACTTGGACGTGCATACAGTGGTCATCTACGCGGCGTACGCATACATGACACAGCAGGTTGGGCTCGAAGGCACACCTACGTGGGTCTGGGAGGGCATGGGACAGGACTACATCCCAAGCGATCCCCCGCGACATATGAAATCTGACTTTGACGCCTACATGGTTTGGAACTACACGTGCTGGACCCCTGGCAGCAAGTGGTACGGCATTACAGATGGGACTCCGTATGACTATGTGCCAAAGGCGTTCAACCTGTCGGCCAACGAGACCTTGACATTCAAGTGGCCAGCAGGGGATCAGGTATTCAAGAGGGATGGCGGATCCGGCGTCATACTAAACGTAACGGGCCCAATGACCGTCACTGGATTGGAGCCGATGCAGAGTGACATAGCCGGGAGCAACATACAGATAGATACTGTCAACCGGATGGTCACTTTCCACGGGCCGATAAATATGTGGAACTGGTCCAGGAACGACGCCAATCATCCGGACCTGGACGCCAATTGGGATAGGATCGGAATGCTGCCCCATGGAATCCCATGGGTAGAGTTTAGGCTAACTGGAACTCCAGTTGCCACGAGCTTCAAGCTCGAGAACATCTCAGATCCGATCACAGCTGGTGTTACGGACACCTTCGATGTCACAGTGCTTGACCAGTTCAACCACGGGTTCCCGGGGTACAGGGACATGGTGCACTTCACGTCGAGTGACTCGCTCGCCGAGCTACCTGCGGACTACACATTCGTTGCAGGAGACAATGGAAAGCGCTCATTCACCGTCGTATTCCATACTGGTGGAGACCAGTGGGTGAGGGTAGAGCAGCATGACGACCCCGCGATGTTCGGTGAGCAGCTGAACATAACTGTGATAGTCCCGCCACGTATGGACCACTTCGATGTGACTGGTGTCACTGATCCGATTATCCCCGGCGACGCATCCAATATATCCGTAGCGGCGATGGACCAGTTCGGCGCTCCGTTCACGACCTATGTCGGAACGGTGCACTTCTCGTCGTCTGATGGGGGCGCAACGTTGCCTGGAGATTTCACGTTCGTTGCGGGTGACCTTGGGGCGGTAACCATCCACGATGCTGTCGTGATGGCTACACCAGGCGAGCAGTGGATCAAGGTCGAGGATTTGACTGATCCCACAATCAACGGAACTCAGTCTGGGATCACGGTTCTGCCGGTTAGGACGGCTGGCTCGTTCACGTTGACAGGGATAGACAATCCGGCGCTCATCAACACTAACCAGGATGTAATCGTCAGCGTGTTCGACCAATACGGCGATCCTTTCCCGTCATACACGGGCACTGTGAACTTCTCCGCCGACAAGACAGGCATGAAGCTTCCGGCGAACTACACCTTCGTTCTAGGTGACAATGGCGTGCACACGTTTGTCGGTGGCGTGAACTTCACCGTGGCGCAGTGGTATAACATAACAGTGAAGGACAGATTGGACGCGACGGTGAATGGGACAGTGATGATCAGGGCCGTGGCTTCATTGCCGGTGATAAACCACTTTGTCGTGACGGGAATCTCCAACATGAGGGCCGGTCAGACATCAGGCGTCACCGTTGAGGCCTACAGCCAGTATGGATTGTTTGTCGACTATGTAGGCACTGTTCACTTCACTACAAACGCATCAGCGGGGACTTACACCCTGCCAAGTAACTATGCGTTCACTGTGGGAGACGCCGGCGTTCACTCATGGACGAACGCGGTGTCCTTCAGCGTGAAGGGAGTGTACAGCGTCACTGTAGCGGATACTGTGGCGACATCGGCAACGGGTACACAGACGGGCATCGTTATCAGCGAGGCGCTCGCAGCGACGACCCTTGAGATATCGGGAGTCCCCGCCACCGTCGGGAACGGGGTTCCGTTCTCCTTGACGGTGACTATTCGAGACCAGGATTCGAACGTGTTCACAGGTTATGTTGGAACTGTGCACTTCACATCGAGCGATGCCACAGCCACACTTCCGGCTGACTACACATTCACCGCAGGAGATGCGGGTGTGCACACGTTCGCTGGCCTGAGCATGACAACCGTCGGAGCTCAGACCATCACCGTCACGGACACTGTGAAAGCCTCTTTGACGGACACTGTCACGGCGACAGTCCTAGCGCCTGGTGGAGAGCGTCAGATCAACTGGAGGCTCTACGACATGTTCAAAGAGCCTTGGGGACAGTGGTGGACGGATCCGACTTGGGGTAGGTACAAGATAGAGGATGACTACATCATAACATCCGGCGCAAGCAACAACACCTTCCTGTTCATGCCGGGCTACTGGACCGGACCCAAAGCCTCCGGACCGCACCAGGGGGTCATATACGCTCCGTACAGGTTCTCTGTTGACGCTAACAACGTGACATACGTCAACGCATCTCACCCGGAGTTCATGCCATTGAGAGGCAGCCCCGTCGCAGGGTCAGAGGTCACGATGAACGTGTATTTCCAGTACCTGTATACCACGTGGTGGAACAACTACTGGATCAATACCTGGGGCACCGACCCAGGCTGGGTGGGTAACGACTGGATCAGCAAGGCGAACGACGGGTACTACCTTGGAACCGTCTACAACATCACACTGAACCGTCAGGCGGCACAGGCATGGCTCAACCTGCCACAGACTTCGAATCCGGTGACCTGGTGGACTGCCAACAAGGCGGCCTACGTGACTGCATGGAACACATGGATCCTCAACGAGGCGAACAACAGACTGGACATATACTGCGCGTACGCTTCTGCCTACTATGCGCTAGCAACCTATGCAAATCTCAAGGTCAATGCGACCACTGGGGACATAGAGCTGACAATAGCGCATCTCTCGTGGGGGTACGAGGCCATGATGGTCAGGTGGCTGTCTGAGACGAATCTCTGCCCCAACGAGGTCTGGTGGGAGGACTTCACCTACGATGTCGACTACAGCGACCATATGGTGAACTTCACGTCTGACGGGGCAGCTCAGTGGAGCCTCAAGGCAGTAAAAGCAAACGGCACCGCGAACGGAGCGGCGTGGGTCGTGGAACCAGTGTTCCTCGACTATGTCACCTCCGGAAACCACCCGTCGCGGTACGCTCCGTATGCCAGTCTGAAGTACCAGAGCTGGAACGCGGGCGACAACCTGTTCTCTCAGCCTGTTCCATATGACGCCGCTCCCAAGTGGTTCAACCTGTCTTTTGGCGAAAAGCTGACGATCCAACTTCCGACGGGCACGAACACGATCGGCTTTAAGGGCCAGGCCACTCCTGGTGGCTTCCAGGACTACAAGGACCTCTATACGGGCTACCCACCGGGCAACCCGCACGGGTTCACGGCCATTCGGAACGATGGTTCGATGTCGCTTGGGTACTTCAATGGTGGGCACGACCTGAAGCCCTTGTACAATGTTGCGACGAAGACCCTGACGATAAAAGGGCCTTTGAACTTCGACGGCTACAAGTGGCCTAGCGGATCGCTCTTCCACGGCGTTCCGTGGATTGAGTTCAATGTCACCAGTGTACTCGCGAGCGCGGCATCGCTTGGTGGACAGGCAGCGGGCTCGGATGTCCCTGCCACGACATCTGCTCCTCCGACTGCTGCCTCTGAGATCACGTCGCTTATGAGCGTTGCGTGTTCAGTCTTGGTGACCGTTGCGGCTCTGGGTACCATGGCAGGTCGGAGAAGGTATTGAGCTGTGGACGAAGCCTGAAGAAAGAAGAAACCCGAACAAACCTTTTCCCAATTCTTCTTATTGTTACGCTTGGACAACATCTTGCTGGGCGCTGTCTATGTGCGTTTACCCACCCGTGAAATGCCGTGCCGAGCAATAGTGCCAACGGATCGAGCGGGTCTTCTCTTGAGCAGGACCGCACTCGCGGGGCAGACCTCTTGACAGCAATAGCATCTAATGCATTTGTTCCTGTCAATCCTCGGTTTCTTCTCGCCCAGAGTAAGCGCCTGGGCGTAACAGATTTCTACGCAGGCGTTACAGCGCGTACACCTCTTGGCGACATACACTGGCTTCTTCGAAACTATCTCTCCCGCAACCTTGCCGAGGGCACTAGGAATGCCTCCGTATGCCTTCGCGGTCGAAGGCATCTTGAACCCTTTGAGCTTGGTAGCTGCTTCGGGCTCCCCCACTATTCTGATGGCATTGGGATCTGCTGGCGCAAGTCCCCTTCTCATCGCTGTCGCCACGCTCGGGACAGCGGCAGGTTCTGCACCCGTAAGGGCAAGGAAGACAGAATCCAATGCGTGGACGTTTGCTGATGACAATATGAGCCCAATGTGTCTGAGATTTCCACCCGCGGGTCCGTCTCCTTCCATGCCAACGACGGCGTCCATAATAGTTAGTCTCGGCTTGACACACTCCGCGAGATCCACGAGCATCTCCGAGAACGCAGCTCGCTTCTGCATCCTGAAATGATACTCCGCTTTCTTCAGCCCAGGTATCAACCCGAAAAGGTTCTTCACAGCTCCAGTGAGGACAGTGAATGTGTGGGTCTTCATCTTCGCCACGGAGACTACGCCTGAGACTTGCTTCAGCGCTGTCGTCAGCTCGAAACTCTTTGCCGCTACTCCGTTCGGGAACGATACTGTGAACGATTCATCGAACAGCGTGAATTCCACTCGTTCTTCGTCGCACACTCTCTGTACTCCCGTCTTCTGCGCTAGTCTCCTCAGAATCCTCTCTGTTGACGGTCCCGAGGGCGAATCGCCAACAATCGGAGTGGCGCCGCACTCCTTGACCAATTTGATGACAGCTCTGAGCACTTCAGGGTGCGTGGTAACGGCTTCCTCAGGTGCCTTCGCCGAAAGCATGTTTGGCTTGATGAGTATCCTCTCGCCAGATGTCACGAACCTGCGAATTCCCCCGAGCGAGTCTACTGACTTTCTCACCGCAGCAAGGACCCGTTCTCTATCATAGTCCGGGCATCTAGCCACCGCAACCTCAGGAGTTCGGGTCTTGTCTACCGCATCCTGCGTGCCATCCTGAATCATTGGGGCATCCTCTCCTCTGGCAAGAAATGCGTCGCTTTCCTCAGTCCACGCCATGAATTGCCGGGAACACGACGCAGAATCTCGCGCCCAGCTCACTCTTCCCCGGGGTGCGGTCCTCTACCCATATTCGGCCGTTGAACTTGTCCGCAAGAGCCTTGCAGACAGACAATCCCAGGCCAGTGCCGGCAATCTTTGTATCCGGCTTGAGGCGGACATATTTCTGAAACAGCTTGCCCTTCTTGTCGTCGGGGACTCCGATGCCGCGGTCCGATATAGAAGTTTTCCAGAACAGCTTCTGATCCTCGATGACCTTCACCATGTCCACATCGATGTCCACATCCTCATGTGGATCGTACTTGACCGAGTTGTTTAGAATGTTTACGAAAAGCTCCTCTACGATTGGGTTCGCTCTGATGTGCGCACCAGATTCCGGCAGGTTCAGCTTGATGCTCACCCTCTTGTTCGGCGTCGAGGTCTGGGCAGCTGATGAGACCCTTCGGAGGACATCGCAGAGGTCGATGGCCACGAAATCCTGGGAGTTCATGATACCGATCTTGGTGAGCTTCTTCACATTCTCTATCAGCTTCGCGTTGAGCCTTATGAGGTGCAGAGCCTTGGATGCGTAGTCCTTGCACTCCTGAGGAAGGCCCGGATTCTGTGAGATCGTCTCAACATAGTTGAGCGTGGCGAAATTGTAGTTGTTGATATCGTGGAACATCAGGTCATTCAAGAGCTCGATCTCCTTCTTGGCGTCCTGTAGCTTGGCTACCAACTGCGAGTTGGCCAAGGAGACCGATGCCTGCTGTGCGAAGAGCATGCCCGCCTCGAGGTCGCTCGTCGCGAAGACATGTCCCCGCTCCCTGTAGAGTTCTATGACGCCCAGGACTCCGTCTGTCCCGACCAGAGGAATCGCGAGCATCGAGTTGTGCTCGTAAACGGTTCCGGGAACAACCGCACCCCTTGGGTCCGAATCCACGTCATCGACGAACTCCCCCACACCGCTCTTCGCAACTACTCCAACGATCCCCTCGTCCAATGTCCCTGGGAAGGCCATGACCTCCTTCGCGTAGTTGCCGACTGCATATGCTGGAATGACCATTCTCGTTGGCCAATCGACAAGATAGAACGAGAGGTCCCTGTACGGCACAACCTCCTGGATGTGGGACGCGATGGCCGCATAGATCTGCTCAGTGCTGATTGCTTTCTGGAGCTCCACGCCGGACCTGACAAGCGTCTCTTGGAGTCTGATCTTCTTCTCCAGAGACTCCAGCAGGCTCATGTTGTCGATCACCCCCGAGAGTTGGTCCGCGACCATCTCGAGGGTTTCAGCGCTTTCCAGGGTGTAGACGCCATGTTTTCTGGATGCGATGTTCAGTGCTCCCAGTATCCTCCCCCTGCTCATAAGGGGGACAGAGACCATTGACCCCATGGCGCTCATGTCCATGATCTCGAACTCAGAGAACATCTTCCTAGTGACATCCTTGTCCACGATGAGCGCCCCTCTGCCGTACTTGAGTTTCTCAACAACGCTCCCCTCAAAAGGCACTCTGCCGAGGCTTTTTGCGACGTCTGGGTTCGTCGGGTCCGGAGTGTACACATCGACATGTCGTCCCTTTTCCTCCGTGACACAAACGCTGAGCGAATCGAAGTCGATTAGCTTGCTGAGGTCATCGCTCAGGAAGGT